>Ga0194115_10003042_pt1 | contig 19204 bp, 21 predicted proteins | sample TA2MahsurfametaG_3_FD_148656 | JGI IMG/M metagenome (GOLD analysis project Ga0194115, IMG submission 148656) | Freshwater microbial communities from Lake Tanganyika, Tanzania - TA2015002 Mahale S4 surface | ecosystem: Environmental > Aquatic > Freshwater > Lake | place: Tanzania: Lake... | reverse complement strand
GCAAGGAGAGTTTGGAGTGACGGTTGAACATGCCCACCGTCTGACCATCGACCAGCTCAACCCGCGCGATCGGCACGCCCAGCTGAATGATGTCAATGGTGGTGCGAACCGCCTCCTCGATGCTGGGGAAGAAGCAGATCGCCGCCGAGATGGCCTCCGGCAAGGGATAAATGCGCAGCGTCACTTCGGTGATCACGCCCAGGGTGCCTTCGCTGCCCACCATCAGCCGCGTCAGGTCGTAACCGGCGCTCGATTTGCGCGCGCGCGTGCCGGTGCGCATGACCCGGCCTTCAGCGGTAACGACTTCAAGGCCCAGAACATTCTCGCGCATGGTGCCATAGCGCACGGCATTGGTACCGCTGGCGCGGGTCGCGCACATGCCGCCAATGCTGGCATCGGCGCCTGGGTCGATCGGAAAGAACAGCCCCGTGTGCTTGATGGCCTCGTTGAGCTGTTTGCGGGTCACGCCCGGCTGTACGGTGACGGTCAGGTCGTCTGCATCGATGGCCAGCACCTGGTTCATGCGGCTGACATCCAGGCTGATGCCGCCCTGGATGGCCAGCAGGTGCCCCTCGAGGGAGGAGCCGGCGCCAAAGGGGATCACCGGCACCGCGTATGCATTGCACAGGCCAAGCACCTGAGCCACATCGGCACTGCTTTGCGCAAAAACCACCGCAGCCGGTGGCGGCACGATGAAGGAAGATTCGTCGCGGCCGTGCTGCTCGCGCACCGCCAGCGCGGTCGAGCAGCGGTCGCCAAAGTGCCCTCGCAAGGCATCAATCAGGGCTGCAGAGGTTTCACGCTGCGCAATTTCGGGCAGCATGTGGCTGGGCAGGGGAGCGTTCATGAAGGTGTCTCCTGAAGGGCAGGCCCCGTCTTGTCGTCAGCGGGTGGGTCGGGATTGGGCCCGATGGGACGGGCGATTCGAGCCCCGAAGTTTACGCGAGCGGGCAGCACGACGCTGTGGGCCGCTGGCGCCACCGATAATCGAGCGGCTCAAGGAGACGCTATGTCCAATCGACTGACCCAGATCGCTACCCGCACCGGCGACGACGGCACCACCGGCCTTGGCGACAACACCCGGGTGTCCAAGGACAACCTGCGCGTGTGCGCCATGGGCGATGTGGACGAACTCAACTCCCACATTGGACTGCTGCTTTGCGAGGATATGCCGGGCGATGTGCGCGAGCTCCTGGTCCAGGTGCAGCACCAGCTCTTCAATCTCGGCGGGGAGTTGTCGATCCCCGGCTTCGAGCTCTTGCAGACGCAGGCGATTGCCCGGCTGGATCAGGCGCTGGAGGCCTATAACGCCCAGTTGCCCCGCTTGCAGGAGTTCATCCTGCCTGCGGGCACCCGGGCCGCTAGCCAGGCGCATATCTGTCGGACCGTGGCGAGGCGGGCCGAGCGCGCGGTGGTGGCTTTGGGCGCTGGGCAGACCTTGCGGCCGGCGCCGCAGCAGTATCTCAACCGCCTGAGCGATTTGCTTTTCGTCCTGGCCCGTGTGCTCAACCGCATGAACGGCGGCGATGATGTGTACTGGAACAGCCAGCGTTTGCAAGCCCAGGCGGGTTCTTGAAGACCTGAGCTTGGCCGGACCGGCGCGACGGCCGACAGCTTGAGGCGCTCGGCGCTGGCTTTGCGACGGCGCGAAAGACCCGATGCTGGCACGCATGGAGCAGGTCGCGCCGATACAGACCCCGGGCCCCGCGCGTGAGGCCGACCCGCATCCCGCCGCGCGGGCTGCTTTGCAGCGTCCCGCATGGCGTCGCTGGGGACTCTGGATTCTCGGGCCGGTGCTGCTGGCAGGGCTTGCGCTAGCCTGGCGCTGGTGGCGTGGTCCGGCGGTACCGATGGTTCCGGTGAGTCGGCAAGCGCTGACCGAATCGCTGGCCGCCACCGGGCGGCTGCGCGCGCCGGCCCGCATCGAGTTGGCTGCCGAGGTGGCTGGCACGGTGGCGCAAGTCCTGGTGCGCGAAGGTCAGAGCGTGCGCGCCGGTGATGTGCTGGTGGCTTTGCAAGACCGGGAGGCGCGCGCGGCTTTGCTGCAGGCGCAGGCCGCCGAGCGCGAGGCGGCCGGCCGGGTGCAGCAACTGTCGGGCGTGAGCGCACCCCTGGCGCAGCAGACCGTATTGCAGGCGCAGGCCGGCTGGCAAGTGGCCCAGCGCGAGCATGGACGGGTCAGCGAGTTGGTTGAAAAAGGCTTTTTCGCGCCCCAGCGGCTTGACGAGGCCAAACGCGCTCTGGGTGTGGCCGTCAGCGCGCTGACCTCAGCCCAACTGCAGGCGCGCGAGGGCCAGGAGGCCGAGCTGATGCTGGCCCAGGCCCGATGGGCTCAAGCGCGCGCCGCCGTGCGCCTGAATCAGGCGCGACTGGAGCGGCTTTCCATCCGCAGCCCGGTGCCAGGGCGGGTGCTCAGCCGCGGTGTTGAACCGGGCGCGATGGCGCAACCGGGGCGGGTGATGCTGGTGCTGGCCGAAGCCGGACCGATGCATATCGACCTGAGCATCGATGAACGCCATGTGCCGATGCTGCGTCTGGGCCTGTCGGCCCGGGCGGTGGCCGACGCCTATCCGGATCAGCCTTTCGAGGTCCTCCTGTGCGAAATCGCCCCGGCCATTGATGCCGATCGCGGCGCGATCCAGGTGCGCCTGTGTCCGCCGCAGGCGATCAGTTTCCTGCGGCCGGAGATGACGGTATCGGCCGAGCTTGTGGGGGCCCGCCGTGAGGCGGCTCTGGTCCTGCCCACGGCGCTGATCCGTGAGGCGGAGAAGTCGGCGCCCTGGGTGCTGGTGCTGCGCCGGGGCCGCGCCCAGCGGCAAAGCATTGAGTTGGGCTTGACGGGCGCTGGGCGCAGCGAAATCCTGTCTGGCCTGAGCGAGGGCGAACAGGTGATCGCACCCACGCAAGCGGTGCTCGCCGGTGAGCGGGTCAGGCTCGGTTCCCCGCCACCGGCCGCACCCGCCTGGTCGCCGCCTTCCTTTTTGCGCTGATGGCCCGCCTGGCGCTCAGCCCCTGGGCCCGCAGCCTGCCGGTGGAGTTGCTGCTGGCTTTTCGTTTCCTGCGCGAGGGGCGGGTGCAGAGCTCTCTGGTGCTGGCCGGTGTCACCGCCGGTGTGGCGGTGACGGTGTTCCTCACGCAGTTGATCAACCAGTTGCAAGGCCTGATCATCGACCGGGTGATGGGCTCGCAGGCCCATGTTGTGATTCAACCGGCGCAGGAGGAGGTGTTGCGGGTGCCGCAGGAGACGGCCCTGGCCACCCATATTCAGCCGCGCCTGCAAAGGCAGCGTGCCGTCGATCAGTGGCAACAGGTCCTTGATCTGGCGCTCGATATCCCAGGCGTGCTCGCTGCCGCACCGATCGTCACCGGATCGGCCCTGGTCAGTCGCGGCGCCGTGGTGCAGAGTGTGACGGTGCTGGGTGTCCAGCCTGAGGACTACGGCCGTGTGGTGCGTATGGAAGGCTATATGAGCGTTGGCCGCTTTGCGCTGGCTTCCGATAGCGTATTGATCGGCCGCGAACTGGCCGAAGACCTGGGCCTGAAGGTGGGCGACAAGCTGCGCGTCTCAACGGGGGCTCGTGCCCAGGTGCTCACGGTCACCGGCCTTTTTGACATGGGGAGACGCGAAGTCAACCGACGGCGCATCTTTATCGGCTTGCGCATGGCCCAGGCCCTGCTCGACTTGCCCGGTCGAGTCAGTGCGATCGATCTGAGTGTTGCCGATCTTTTTGCTGCCGACGCGGTGGCCGACCCGTTGCGGCGCCAGACCGGTCTTCGGGTGGAGAGCTGGATGCAAACCAATGCGGGGCTGCTCAACGCCTTGTCGAACCAAGATGTCTCGAACAATCTGATCCGCGGCTTTGTGGTGGCCATTGTCGCCCTGGGCATCTCCAGCGTATTGGTGGTCACGGTGGTGCAGAAGCAGCGCGAGATCGGTATCTTGCGTGCCATGGGGGCAGGTCGTGCACGGATCATGCGCATTTTTCTTTTTCAAGGCGCGCTGATGGGGGTCCTGGGCTCGGCCCTGGGCGTGCTCTCGGCCCTGATGCCAGCGCGGCGGGCCGCACGCATGGACCCGGTAGAGGCCATACGCGCATGAGCGCACAGACGCCCATCCTTCAATTGAGCGCGGTGTGCAAGCGTTACGGCTTGGGCACGGCCGTCGAAACAGAGGTCTTGCATGACATCAGCCTGCGGCTCGAGCCGGCCGAGTTCGTGGCACTGCGTGGCCCTTCCGGCTCAGGCAAAAGCACCCTGCTCAATATCGTCGGCTTGCTTGAGCCACCGACCTCCGGCGGCTTGGTGCTGGAGGGTTAGCGCATCGACGAACTTGACGATGCGCGGCTGACCGAGTTGCGCGGGCGCACCATCGGATTCGTCTTTCAATACCATCATCTCCTGCCCGCCTTTACCGCGCTGGAAAATGTGCTGCTGCCCCTGATGCTGGCTCATGGGGTGTTGCTGCCGCAGGACGAGACGCTCGGTCGTCAGTTGCTTGCCAGCGTCGGCCTGGATCAGGCCCTGGCCAAGCGTCCGGGAGAGCTCTCGGGGGGCATGCAGCAGCGTGTGGCGCTGGCTCGGGCCCTGGCGCGCAAGCCCCGGCTGATCCTGGCCGACGAGCCCACGGGCAACCTCGATAGCGCGAGTGCTGAAGAAGTGTTCGCCCTGCTGCGCCGCTTTAACAAAGAGCACGGCAGCGCCTGCCTGATCGTCACCCACGACGCTTCTCTGGCCGATCGCTGTGACCGCACGACCGATCTGGTCGACGGTCGCCTGGCTCCGGCTCAGGCCCGGGCGATCAGTCGCAGATAGTCCTCCCGCGTGCCCGGGTGTACCGACTCGAGCACCCGCTCGTAGGAGCTTTGATGGTGGGCCAGCAGGCGCGCCGAGGCCAGCGTGCGCGATCGGCAGAACCAATGACAACTGTGCTGCAGCAACAGCATTTCGGCCAGAAAGGTGTGGGCCCGCCGTGCCGCTCCACCTTCTGCGCTGTTGGCCGCGCGCTGCAGGGCCTGGGCGTGCAGGTGCAGCAGGCGGCGCAGGTCCACAGCGCGCCAGCCCAGGCCCGGCAGGCTTTGCAATAGCGGCTCCAGCAGCCCCCTGAGCGGCAACGTACTCATCTGCGTCTGATCGGCGGGTCGTTGAGCGCAATCGTCGGCCAGTCGTGCGACCTGCTCGGCCAGCCGCTTTTCGCTGCTTTGCAGCAACTGCCAGATGGTTTCGCGGCGCTGGGCATCGGTTTCATCCAGCGCGCGCGCATAGCCTTCGCTGAGGGTCTGCATCAGCTTTTCGATCTCGTAGGGCTGCAACTGCCTGGCCAGCAAGCCAACGCGGGCCCTTGTGGCGCATGATTGCAGCGACCAAAGCACCAGGCCGAGGGCAAAAGCGGCGAGCAAAAAGTCCAGGGCTTGCATGCGTTCGCGCGCGGCCTAGCGGCCCGGCCGGTTCATCAGGACCATGCCCGCCGCCACCGCAGCCAGGGCCAGTAGGACCCCGGTGGTGATGGTCTCGCCCAGCCAGAGGGCGGCAAAGACCAGGGTGAACAGCGGCGTGAAGAAGGAAAAGCTGGTCACGCGGGTGACCGGGTAGCGGCCTAGCAGCCACATCCAGATCAAAAAGCTGATGAAGCCTCCGAGTGAGGCCTGCGCTGCGGCTGCGCCCCAAGCCCAGGCGCTGTAATCCCAGCGCCAGGCCTCACCCAGGGCTAAAGACAGGCAGGGCAGCAGGAGCGCGCTGACGCTGACCTGATAAAGCAGCAGTTTCTCTGGCCGAACCTGAGTCAGGCTCGAGCCGCGTATGACCACGGTGGTCAGGCCCCAGAACAAGCCCGCGGCCAGGCCGAGCAGGTCGCCGGCCAAGGTGGCTCCCTCGGCCTGCATCAGCCCTTCGCGCAGCGCGAAAATCACGGCGCCGAAAGCGACAACCAGACCGACCCACTGCCAGGGGTGCACTCGCTCCGACCGGGCCCACAGGGGCACCAGCAGGGCCACCCAAAAAGGCGAGGTGTAGAGAAAGACGGTCAGGCGCGATGAGCCGGTGTACTGCATCCCGATATAGATACAGACGAATTCGGCGGCAAACAGCAGGCCCGCCAGCAGTCCGGCCCGCAGCGTACCGTCGCCGTGCCACCAAGGGATGCCGCGCAGACGGCACCACAGCACAAGCAGGACGGTGGCGCCAAGCATGCGCATCCAGGCCTGGAACACCGGGGGCATCTCTGACAGGGTCCATTTGATCAACACCTGCTGCATGCCCCATAGCAGGCAGCAGCCCAAAAGCAGGCTGACGGCCAGCGTGTCCAGGCGCTCTTTGCGCGCAGGCGGGGTCGAGCTCATGGTCGGAAAGGGGGGCGCGAAGGGAGGGACTCAGGACGGGTAGGGGAACATCTGGCCCCTGTGGTACAGCAGGGGCGCGGCGTCCGGATGGCTGCGGCAGGCCTGAACCTGCGCCACGAAGATCACATGGTCTCCTTCGACATGGCGGCTGCGCTGGCGGCACTCAAACACCGCCAGGCAACCCTCGAGCAGGGGGCAGCCGTGCTGGCTCCAGCCGTGATCCAGGCCCTCCCAGCGCTGCGCGCGCGGGCCGGCGAAGCGCTCGCCCAGGGCCAGTTGATGGGCACCGAGGACATGAATCACATGGTGCTGGGCCGACTCAAAAATCGCCATCGACTGCGAGGCCCGGTTCAGGCTCCAGAGGACCAGGGGCGGTTGTAGGGACACCGAATTGAAGGAGCTCACCGTCAGCCCGGCTAGCTCGCCGTCCGGGCCGCAGGCCGTGACCACGGTGACGCCGGTGGCAAACAGGCCCAGGCAGAGGCGCAATTGGGATTCGAAATCCTGGTTTTTCGCAGGTTCGGCGGCGGAGGAGGGCATGGGCAATCGGTACATCACGCCGTCGTCGGCGAAAAACCCTGATTGTCCCCGATTGGCTCCCCGGGGGCTCGCGGGGCAGGCGCGGTCTGCAGCCGCCGCTCGCCTCAGGGCGGCGCTGCCCGCACCCCAGCCACCTGGTGGCGCTCGATGGCCGCCTGCACCAGACCCTGGGCCTTGATCCCTTGGGCAAAGCTGGCCAGGAAGCGCGCCCCCGTTTCTTTGCCGCGCGCCGTGCCTATGGCTTGCTGTACCGCGGTGAAGTCCCCGGGCAGGATCCGGCTGCCGGGCAGGCGCTTGTGATCATTGATCAGCCGAGCCTGTAGGCCTGCCAGGGCGTGCAGACCCTGGTCGACAAACAGCTGGAAGGACGCTTCCAGGGTCGGTGCCAGCCTCAACTCGGCGCGCTCGAGGGTGCGCTTGAGGTACAGGGTGTAGGCGCCGCTGTCCATGCTGGCGATGCGCACCCCGGGGCGATCGACTTCCGCGATGTCTCGTATCGGTGAGCCGGGGGGCACCAGATAGCCGGCCGGGATTTCAAGGTAGGCCGGCGAGAAGGCGATCCGGGTGGCGCGTGCCGGTTCGTCGGCCAGGAAGGCAACATCCCAAGCGTCCGAATCGACGGCATCGCCGAGCGGGCCGGGTGAGGGATAGGGCACGAAACGCAGGGGCACGCCCAGTTCGGCCGCCAAGCTTCGCGCCAGATCGGGCACGATGCCCTGCGGGCCATCGTCGCCGGATGTGACGAGCAAGAAGTTCGACAGATTCAGCCCCACCCGCAGTTCGCCGCGGGGGGCCAGGTCTCGCATCGCTTCAGCCCGATCAGTTTGCTGCATCGATCTCTCCTTTCACAGACGGTGATTGCAACACAGCCGGGCACTGCGCAGGCAGCGCCGCCCCCGGGCAAACCCGTAGAGCCCTCGCGCTCTAGGTCCCCAGGGGGCAATCCCGACTGCGGCCGGGGGTCAGCCCGGCGAGACGACAATACTGGTATGCATCAGGGCTCCGTCAGGCGCAGCGACCCTGGGCACGAGGCGACACCGTTCCCGGTCGTCCGCCCGGTCGCTCTTTCCCGCTCTGAGGACTCGGGCGGGCAGCGCCTGCGTCTTGCAGAGCTTGAACTCGAAGTCGAGCGCCTGCGCGAGCGCTGTGAAGAGCTCAACGGTTTTGTCCGGGCCGTGGTGCACGATTTGCGCTCGCCCCTGAGCGCGCTCGATGGCTTTTCCACCTTGCTCGAAGAGTCCCTGCAGGACTTGCCGGCACAGCCGGCTGCACCGGCTCGGGCCTGGGCGGCTCGGGTGCGCGCCGCCGCGCAGCAGATGGGCGAGCTCATCGAGGGCTTGCAAGCCCTGGCGCGCTTGTCCGATACCCCCCTGCAGCGCGCTCAGGTCGATCTCAGCGCTATGGCGCGCGACATTCTGGGTCGTCTGGCGCAGCTGCACCCCGAGCCGCCCATCCGCTTTGAGGTGCAGGACGGCTTGCACTGCGCGGGCGACCCCCGTTTGATCCGGCAACTGCTCGAAAACCTGTTGGACAACGCCCGCAAATTCAGCAGCCGGTGTGCATCTGTGCAGATCGAGTTGGGCCGCTTGCTGCAGACCGATGAATCGGGGGCACCGGCAGGCGCCTACTTTGTGCGCGATCGCGGCGCAGGCTTTGATGCGGCGCAGGCGCACCGTCTGTTCCAGCCTTACCAGCGCCTGCACGGGCAAGACCAGTACGCCGGCCTGGGCTTGGGTCTGGCTATTGTCAAGCGCATTGTTGCCCGCCATGGTGGTCAGGTTCTGGCCACCGGGCACTTGGGCCAGGGCGCCTGTTTTTATTTCACATGGAGCACCGATGCAGACGCACCGGTTGCCAGGGGGCATGATCATGCGTGATGACGATCGCAGCGCCAATGGCGCGGCCGCAGCGGATACAGCTTTGGAGGGTGCGCGTGGTGTGCGTCGATCCTCCTTCAAGGCGCAGATGTTGCAAGCGCGCGAAGACGCCATCGTCCAGGCCGTGAATCGTCTGTTGGCTGAAAAAGGCTTTGACCTGATGACGGTCGATGAAGTGGCGGCCGAGGTGGGGATTGCCAAGGCCAGCCTCTACAAGCATTTCCCGAGCAAGGAGGACCTGGCGGCCGCGGCCATGGTGCGGGTGCTGACCCAGGCCGAGGAATTTCTCGACCAGTTGCCGGCCCGGGCTGTTCCGATCGAGCAGCTCAAGGAGGTGGTGCGCTGGATGATGCGCTTGCAGCTGGCCGGGCAGATGCCCACCCTGCCCAGCCAAAACTCATCCTTGCGCGCGCGCCTGATGGCCAACACGGCTTACCTGGACTTGTTGATGCATGTCAGCGACCGCTTGGGCGCCTGGATCGAGGCGGCCCAGGCTGACGGCAGCATCGACGCGGCCCTGCCGCCCATCCTTGTGCTCTACACCCTGTACTCGCGCGCCTGCGACCCTGTGCTCGAATTCATGAAAGCCAGTGGCCAGTTCGATGACGAGGCGATCATCGATTGGGTCACCGGCACCTGCTTTAACGGGCTGCTGGCTCGCTGAAGCGGCGAAGGCGGCCGATCAGTGCGCCGGGCCGCTGTCTAACCGCCCCTGCCGGTGTTCAGCCGCGACCTGTAGTGCCAGGCACAGATCGTCCCAGGCCTTGGCTTTGTCGCTCGGGTTTCTGAGCAAGGCGGCGCAGTCGTAACTGACCACAGCCGGCAGACCCGAAAGATCGTGCACCTGTCCGCGCAGCTGACCCAGTGGTGCCGGACTCTCCAGCAGCGCTTGTGCGACCCACCGGCCCATAATGAACACCACATCGGGCTGGGCCTGCTCCAGGGCGTGCTCAAGCCCACGCACCGTGGCTGAAGCCGCCTGTTTGTGCATGGGCCCCAGCCACACCGAGCCAGCCCGGTGCAACCCGGCCGCCTTGAGCATGGCCTGTTGCAGCGCGTCGGCCGGCCCGGCGGAGCCGTCGCGTTGTTCGGCCAGCAGCAGCCAGCGCGGGTCCTCGGCCCGACCACGCTGCAGGACTTGTGGCGGCCCAATCTGCCAGGCCGCGGCGGGTTCCTGCGCCTCGGGCGGGGCCGTCGGGAGCTGCGCCCGATCCTCCCGGGTTGGCGGGCGTTCAGGGGTCTGCGCCGGCTTGGCGGGCGCGTCTTGGGCGGGCGCCCCGGCCGCGGCAGTCTTTGGGGCGGGCCACCACACCTGCACGCCCATTTCGCGCAGCATGGCACGCTGACGCGCATCGAGCTTCATAGGGACTGCCCCGCCTGCAAAGGCAAGCTCATGACGATCGCGTCTTCGCGCTTGAACGCGGCCAACGGGTAGTAGTTGCGGCGCAGACCGGTGGTCTTGAAACCGTAGCGCTCGTAGATACTGCGCGCGCGTGCGTTGCTCACCCGCACTTCCAGCCACAGGGTCTGCGCGCCCTGCAGCCTGGCCCAGGTCACGCCCTGCTGCAGCAGATGAAGGCCCAGCCCCTGGCCTTGCCGCGGCGGTGCGATCGTGATGTTGAGCAGGTGGGCCTCGCCCGGGCTGAGCATGATGACCAGATAGCCGATCAGCTCCTGTCCTTCGACCAATACCCAGGCGTGATAGCCGGCGCGCAATGAATCAGAAAAGTTGCCGTGCGACCAGGGGTGGGTGTAGGCCTGACGCTCCAGCAGGGCCACAGGCTCAAGCCAGGCTTCGGTCATGCCTTGCAGTTGCAGGCCCTGCCAGGCGGGCGTGGGGGCCAGTGCACTCATGCTGGGGCGGCGGCCCGGGCCGCGGCGCGCTCTTCGGTGGTCAGGGCCACCTTGTCGCGTAGGTACAGGGGCAGTGCTTGACCGGCAGGCACCGCCTGCGCGCGCAGTTGCGGCGCCAGCCGCAACAGGGCCTCGGCTGTGGGCAAGGCCTCGATCCAGTCGCTGCCCGGTGGCAGCTCGCGCAGTCGTCCCACATAGGGCGCCAGGGCATTGCCGGCCGCCCGGTGCCTCCCGGCCGGGCCTGGATCCGGCCAGCGCACGGCCTCCGGGGCACAGAGCTGGCAGTCATCCAGGGCCTGCAGGTGCGAGCCTTCGACCCGGAAATGCTGAACATAGACTTCGTTCATTCGGGCATCGAGCACGGCGCTGATGCAGGTGGCCTCGGGCTGTGCATGTCGGGCGGCCTCGGCGACGGCCTGCAGCGTGTCGATCGCCAGCACGGGCCGATTGCTGCCAAAGGCCAGGCCCTGGGCCACCGCGCAGGCGGTGCGCAAACCAGTGAAAGAGCCCGGCCCTCGCCCGAAGACGATGGCGTCGAGGTCGCGCAGTGACAGCCCTGCCTGCTCAAGCAGAGCCAGGATGCTCGGGATCAATGTGCTTGAGGCCTGCGCCGCCCCTGGGCCGGTGTGCAGCCAGAGCCGATCGCCCAGCGCCACCCCCACCGACAAGGTTTCGGTGCTGGTGTCGAAGGCCAGGAAGCGTCCGGGCGCTGTGGTGTGTGCGGGCATGAAGACTCCGGGCCGCCGATTATCCGGCTTGGCCCGCCGTATGATTGTTTTGTGCCGCTTGCCCGATCCCCAAGCCTCCTTCTCGCCGCTGCTTTCGCCTTGGCCGCAGCCGCGATGCCAACGGCGGCGAAGGACTTGCCCCGCGCGGTGGTGCAGGCGCTGGCCCGCGCCCAGGTACCGCCCGATGCCGCCGCCTTTGTGGTGACCGACCTGTCCACCGGGCGGGTGCGGGTGAGTCATCGCGCTGATGCTGCCATGAACCCGGCCTCGGTCACCAAGCTGCTGACCACTTCGGCCGCCCTCGAACTGCTCGGGCCCGCGTACACCTGGACGACCACCGTGCTGGCCGATGGCCCTTTGCACGACGAAATCCTCAAGGGGCACTTGGTTCTGCGCGGCGGCGGGGATCCGAAGCTGGTGTTTGAGCGCTTGCAAGCCCTGCTGGCCCAGGTTCAGGCCAGCGGCGTCAAGGCCGTTGAGGGCGATATTGTTCTTGATCGGGCTTTGTTCCGCCCTCCGCCAATTGGGGCGGGGGACTTCGATGGCGAGCCGCTGCGCCCTTATAACGCGCAGCCGGATGCCCTGCTGGTCAATTTCAAGTCCATGGTCATCACCTTCACGCCCGACCCAGCGCAGCGCAAGGCGCAGGTCAAGGTCGAGCCGGTGCTCGCTGGGGTGCAGGTCGACGCCTCTGTGCCGCTGGCCCGGGGGGTGCGCTGCGAGGATTGGCGCGCCCTGCTCAAGGCGCAACTGGATCAGGCCCAGCGGGTCCAGTTTCGTGGCCAGTATCCAGCCTCTTGCGGCGAGCGTATTTGGCCAACCGCTTACATCGATCCCGAAAGTTTTGCTGCGCGAGCGATAGAGGCGGCCTGGCGTGCCCAGGGGGGCGGCTTGTCGGGCCGGGTGCGCGATGCCACGACGCAAGAGTCGCAGGCCCTGGCGCGCAGCGGCTCGATCTCCGGGGCGCGACCGGCGTTGCGGCTGGAGGTGCCCTCGCTCGCCCTGGCAGACATCGTCTCGGATATCAACAAGTATTCCAACAATGTGATGGCTCAGCAGGTGTTCTACACCTTGGGCCTGCGCGCACAGCCTGGGGCGGCGGGCAGCCTTGAGGGCGCGCGCGCGGTGGTGCTCGATTGGTGGCGGCAGGCTCTGCCGGGACGCGCCCTGCCGGTGCTTGACAACGGCTCCGGCTTGAGCCGCATCGAACGCATCACCGCTCAAGGCTTGTCGGATTTGCTCGAGCGCATGGGCCGCAGCCCGGTCGCGGCCGAGCTGCTCGCTTCGCTGCCGGTGGCTGGCATCGATGCCACCATGCGCAACCGTGCCAAGTCGGTGGCCGGCCAGGCCTGGCTCAAGACCGGCTCGCTGCGAGATGTCAGTGCTATTGCCGGCTATGCCCAGTCGGTGGCCGGCCGGCGCTATGCAGTCGTCGGCATCATCAACCACGACAATGCAGGCCCTGCGCGCGCTGCCCTCGATGCCTTGGTGCAGTGGGTGGTGCAGTCGGAGGCGCCCTGACCTACACTCAAAGCCATGGTGCGTCTTTCCGTGCTCGATCTCTCGCCCATCGCTCAGGGCTCGACGGCGGCGCATTCGTTTCGCAACTCCCTGTCCCTGGCGCAGCATGCCGACCAGTGGGGCTATGCGCGCTACTGGCTGGCCGAGCATCACGGCATGCCGGGCATTGCCGGCGCAGCCACCGCTGTGTTGCTGGCGCATATTGGAGGGGGCACCTCGAGGCTGCGCATAGGCGCTGGCGGCATCATGCTGCCCAATCATTCGCCCCTCGTAATCGCTGAGCAGTTCGGCACGCTCGAGTCGCTGTTTCCCGGCCGCATCGATCTGGGTCTGGGGCGGGCGCCGGGCTCGGACCCGCAAACCGCCCGGGCTTTGCGCCGCCATCTGCAATCGGACGCCGACGAATTTCCGCAGGATGTGCTCGAACTGATGGACTACCTCTCCGAGGCGCCGCGCCAGCCCGTGCGTGCGGTGCCTGGCACCGGACTGCGCATACCAATTTGGATTCTTGGCTCCAGTTTGTACGGCGCCCAACTGGCTGCCCTACTCGGGCTTCCCTTTGCGTTCGCCTCACACTTTGCCCCGGCCCAGATGATGGACGCGGTGGCGATCTACCGAGAGCGTTTCAGGCCGTCGCCTCAGCAGGACCGCCCCTATTTGATGCTGGGCTTTAATGTTTTCGCGGCCGACAGCGATGCGCAGGCGCAGCTGATCGCCTCCTCAGCCCAGCAGGCTTTCGTCAATTTGCGCACGGGACGGCCGGGCCAGCTGCCACCGCCCAGGCCGGGCTATGCCCAGCAGCTCGGCGCCCCCGAGCAGGCGCTGCTGCGGCATCTGCTGACCTGCGCGGCCATCGGCTCGCCGCAGACCGTGCGCGAGCAGATGGCCGATTTTGTCGACCGCACTGGTGCCGACGAACTCATGATCGCCGGCCAGATCTTCGATCACCGCGCTCGCCTGCATTCCTACGAGATTGCCATGCAGGCCGCGCGCGAGCTGGTGGCTGCCTGAGACGGCAATTTTCGGCTCAGGCAGCCGCTCGTTGCAGCCGGTCTCGCACCCCGTCCCATAAGTTTCCGGCCGGCGGCGGCTCCACCCAGATTTCTTCCACGCCGCAGGCATCGAGTTCACGCAGCACGGCAAACAGCTGGTGCGCGGCCGAGACGGCGTCGCTGGCTTGCCGGCGCCAAACCAGTCCCGGCGGGAGCGGCCTGGGTTCTTGCTGGCTCCATAGGCCCACCGTAGCGTTTGCCGCTGGGGCCAGATCGCTCAGGGCCTGTATCTTCTGATGCCACTGCGCTGTGCTCAGCAGCCGTACGCGCGCGCGCGGGGCGTAGTGCGACTCCAGCGTGCCAGAGGCGCGCGGCGCAGCCTGGGGCAGCGCTGCGGCCAGGGGCCTGCCGCAGGCCGCCTCGATCTGTTCGGCGGTGATCTGACCGGGCCTGAGCAAGACCGGCGCGCCGCGTGTGCAGTCGACGATGGTCGATTCGATGCCCACCGCGCAGGGGCCGCCATCGATCACCATCAGCTCAGGGCCGAATTCTTCCTCCACATGCGCGGCGGTGGTGGGGCTGACCCGGCCGAAGCGGTTGGCGCTGGGCGCGGCCAGCCCCCCACCGAAGGCCTCCAGAAGCGCGCGCGCCACCGGGTGCGAAGGACAGCGCAAACCGATGGAGTCCTGACCCCCGGCTGCTGCGGCGGCCACCCCGGGCCGGCGCGGCAGGATGAGGGTCAGGGGTCCGGGCCAGAAGGCATCGATGAGGCGCTGCGCAAATTCGGGCACCGTGGCGGCGTAATCGCCCACCTGGGAGCGGCTCGCCACATGCACGATCAGGGGGTGCTCGGACGGTCTGCCCTTGGCCGCATAGATGCGCGCCACAGCAGCCTCATTGAGCGCATCTGCGGCCAGCCCATAGACGGTTTCTGTGGGCAGGGCCACCAAAGCACCTGCGCGTAGTTGCTCCACGCCCCGCTCAATCGTCCCGGGCGCTTCAGCGGCCAGCTTCATGGCATGGCTTCCAGCGCGGCCAGCGCCGGCAACCCCAGACTTCGCGCGCACATCACGGCGCTGGCCTGCACCTGGTCCAGCTTGGCCCCAGTGACGGTGAGGTGGCCCATCTTGCGACCGCACCGGGCCTCGGTCTTGCCGTAGAGGTGCAGGTGGGTTCCTGGCAGGGCCAGCACCCGCGCCCAGTCCGGTGTGCGCTCGCGTCCCTGAGCATCGAACCAAATGTCACCCAGGAGGTTGAGCATCAGTGCTGCGCTGTGCTGCCGCGGCCGAGGCAGTGGCAGGCCCGCCATCGCAAGCACCTGCATGTCAAATTGAGAGTGGTCGAAGGCATCGAGGGTGTGGTGGCCGCTGTTGTGAGGCCGCGGGGCCATCTCATTGACAACCAGTTCTGGCCCCTCTGGTCCCCGCACCACAAAAAACTCGATGCACAGCAGGCCCACATAGCCCATGGCCTGCGCCAGGGTTCGGGCCGCATCTTCTGCGCGGCGGGCCAGCGCGGCGGGCAGACAGTCCGGATGGGCTTGTGTCAGGGCCAGGATGCCATCGATATGAAGGTTGCGTTGGGCCGGATAGGTCACCATCTGCCCATCGCGGCCGCGCGCCACCAGTACGGAGCATTCGGCCTGCAGCGGCAGCATTTTTTCCAGGACGCAAGCCACCCGGCCCAGTTGTATCCAGGCTTGAGTCAGCTCTTGCATCGTTTGCACCCGCAACTGGCCCTTGCCGTCATAGCCCAAGCGGGCGCTTTTAAGGATGCCCGGCAACAGAGCGGGGTCGATGCTTGACAGATCCTGCTCTTGCCGCACCACCGCATGCGGTGCGCAAGCGACCCCGGACAGGGCAGCACAGGCGCTGAAATGGGCCTTCTCGGCGATGCGGTCCTGGGCAATGGCAACGCAGGCTGCGCCCGGGGCCACCGGTCGCAAACGGGCTAGCTGTTCGAGCGACTGGGCCGGCACATTTTCAAACTCGGTCGTGATGGCCGCGCTCAGCCGGGCCAGTTCCGCCAGGCCTTGCGCATCGGTGTAGGCCGCCTTGAGGTGATGGTGGCTCACCCGTCCAGCCGGGCTGTCGGGGTCGGGATCAAGGACGGCGGTGAAGTAGCCCAGGCGCTGGGCCGCATGCACAAACATGCGCCCCAACTGGCCTCCGCCCATCACGCCCAGCGTCGCGCCGGGCAGTAGAGGCCCAAGGTGGGGCCACGCCGCTGCGGGGGTCTGTGCTCCGCGCTGTGCGTTCATGTCGGCGGCAGCGTCATGGCCTGTGCCGCGCGCGTCTGCTCGGCCCGATAGGCGGTCAGTTTGTGTGCCAGAGCCCTGTCGTGCAAGGCCAGCAGCGCCACCGCGAACAGCGCGGCATTGGCTGCACCGGCCTGTCCGATCGCAAAGGTCGCTACCGGAATGCCCTTTGGCATTTGCACGATGCTGTGCAGGGAATCGACCCCCTGCAGATGCCTGCTGGGTACCGGCACTCCGAGTACCGGCACGGTTGTCTTGGCGGCGAGCATGCCGGGCAGGTGGGCCGCTCCGCCCGCCCCGGCGATGATGGCTTGCAGCCCCCGGCTGTGTGCGGCGGCGGCGTAGGCGAACATCTCGTCAGGCATGCGGTGGGCCGACACCACCTTGGCTTCATGGCCGATGCCAAAGTCCCGCAGGATTTGCACGGCGGGCTGCAGGGTGTCCCAGTCGCTGCTGGAGCCCATGACCACGCCAACTTGAAGGGGGGTGTTGCTGCTCATTCGGGGTGGCCTTGGCCGGCTGTTTGGGGTTGGTGGCGCTCAGAGCGCTGCAGTTGAGCGCCAAGTCGGTAGGGGTAATTCGTGATTTTATGCGGCTGCGCTGGCGCGCCGCCTGGTCAGTCGCACGGACTCGGGCCCGGGCAAGAGGCAGCGGGTACCATAGCCGCATGATCGATGTGACCATGGCGAATTTTGAACAGGAAGTCATCGCCGCTTCCATGAGCACCCCGGTTCTGGTTGATTTTTGGGCTCCCTGGTGCGGGCCATGTAAATCCCTGGGCCCTGTTCTTGAAAAGCTCGAGCTCGATTACGGCGGCCGCTTCAAGCTCGTCAAAATCAATTCTGATGACGAACAGCAGCTCGCCGGTGCTTTTGGCATCCGCAGCATCCCTACCTGCGTCTTGCTCATCGGTGGCCGGCCGGTCGATGGCTTTGCCGGCGCTCTGCCGGAGGGCCGGGTGCGCGAGTTTCTGGACAAGCATTTGCCCAGTGACGAAGAGATGCAAGCCCTGGCCGATGCCGAACAGGCGCAAGAGCTGATGGAAGACGGCGACTTGCAAAGCGCCATCGACAAGCTCGCCGAAGCCCTGGCCACCGATCCGGCCAACGACGAGGCGCGCTTTGACTATGTCAAGCTGCTCATCGGCACCGGGCAGCTGGAGCAGGCGGGGCAGGCACTGGCGCCAGCGATGTCGCGCGTGCCGGTGCCCTTGCGCTTTGATGCGCTCAGGCATTGGTTGGCTGCCTTTGAGTTTGTCACCACCGACCCCCGCGGACAGTGCGGCTTGGAGCAGTTTGACGCCGCCATCACGCAGAACAAACGCGACTTTGACGCCCGCATGGCCAAGGCCCGTGTGCTGATGGCCGCCGGCCAGTGGACCGAGGCCATGGACGAATTGCTCGAGATCATCATGCGTGACAAGAAGTGGGCCGATGAACTGCCGCGCAAGACCTTTGTCGCCATTTTGGAGTTGCTCACGCCGCCCAAGCCCAAGGCCGCGGGGACGGCGCCCGGAAAAACGGCAGCGGGCATCGAGCTGGTCGGCGCCAATGCCGTGCAAGAAGATCCGCAGGCGGCGCTCGTCTCAAACTACCGGCGCAAGTTGAGCATGATGCTCAACTGAGCCAGATCCCCGCCTGAGCCGCGGGCCCCCGCCTTCACGCCACCTGACGGTGCGCCCAAGGCCCCGGCGCACCGGACCGGTGCATCTCCTTGCCGTTTTTGGGGCTTTTCGGCTGAAAACGCCTGGCACGGCTTCTGCAGGCATTTTTGTGTCCCAGTGTGAACCTTGCAGGAGTTTTCTATGAAGTGTGCCATTCTCCCTATCGCCTTGGCCAGCGCGTCGCTGCTGGCTTCTTCGGCCGCAGTGGCCCAGGCGGCCGCCCCCGAGTCCAGCCTGTCCTTCAATGCCGGCGTGGTCACCGACTACCGCTATCGTGGCATTTCGCAATCGCGCCTCAAGCCTGCGGTGCAGGGCGGACTCGATTACGCGGACAAGAGCGGCTTTTATGTGGGCGCCTGGGGCTCGACGATCAAGTGGATCAAGGATTCTGGGGCTACCGACGGAAGCGTGGAGCTCGACCTTTACGGCGGTTACAAGGGCAGCGCGGGTCCCGTCGCTTACGATTTGGGCGTGCTGCGTTATGAGTATGTGGGCAACAAGGGCTACACGCCCAATCCGAACACCACGGAAATTTACGGTGCCGTGACGGCTGGCGTTTTCACCGTGAAGTACTCGCATGCTTTGACCAATACCTTCGGCAATACCAACAGTAAAAACAGCAACTACATCGACTTGAGCGCGACCCTTGATCTCGGTAACGGTTTGTCCCTGGTTCCGCACGCAGGCAAGCAGAAGATCAAGGGCCCGAACCAGGCCCTCTGCTCCTACAGTGATTACTCCGTCACCCTCGGCAAGGATCTGGGCAAGGGTCTGTCGGCCTCTCTTATGGCCGTGGGGACAAATGCCAAGAGGGACTGTTACACCCTGGTGAATAAGTACAACGGCAAAGACGGTGTCGTCGCCGGCCTCAAGTACACCTTCTGAGCCTAAGCCGGCCCTGGGCCGTCTTGTTATCTTCCTCTAACCCGCCCTGGCCCCTTGCGCTGCGGCGGGTTTTTTGTGGCCACCGGGCCCCTTAGGGCGGCCCGGTCGGCCGGACCTGTGGCGAACCGACTGCACAGACAAGGGGGCAGCATTTCCGGGCTCTGCCAAACCATGACAAATAAGAAACATTGCTCGCAAAAACAATACAAAACTTACATTTTTTAGCTATCATGGCTCGAGCAGGGGCTCTTAATGCTCGATCCAACCGTTGAAACTTTGTTGCAGGAATTGGCCACAGAGATGGCCTTTTTGTCCCCTGCCAGCCCGAAAGGTGCGGCGGCGATCGCCAAGGCGTTTCGACAACTCGAGCAGGTGCCAGCGGGCGTGTCTCCACAGGCCCAGCGCGAGCTGAGCGACTCGATCGACTTGTGTGAGCAAGCCTCGGTCAACCCGGTGAATCGACCCGGATCCACTAGACACTTCCAAGCCGTTGGGAATGGCGTTTCTCGAACTCTATCGGAGACAGGTCACCAGCCGTTGAATGGCGGCGCC
>Ga0194115_10003036_pt1 | contig 19241 bp, 23 predicted proteins | sample TA2MahsurfametaG_3_FD_148656 | JGI IMG/M metagenome (GOLD analysis project Ga0194115, IMG submission 148656) | Freshwater microbial communities from Lake Tanganyika, Tanzania - TA2015002 Mahale S4 surface | ecosystem: Environmental > Aquatic > Freshwater > Lake | place: Tanzania: Lake... | reverse complement strand
GATGATGACTCACTTTCACAGTCAACTTCTCCTCCAAGTCCTGATACCGCAAGACACTCGCAAAATACTCGGGATAACGATGATACGGCTGAGAATGGTATCGGAATCCGTGAATACGACGACGACGATGAATGGTGGTAACGACGATGACTGATTGCAGATTCATCTCAGATGTTTGATCGTCGGTGGTAAAACCAAGATGGTGGCGGTAGCGGCTTAGATTAGACCACGCTCAATTTCCCATACATCTCCCTGTGGACCTTTTCGCTTCGCTACCACCTGTTCGATTGCTTCAATTTCTTCTGGCTTCAGCGAGAAAGAATGGGTATAAGTGTTCTCCACCACGTGATCACGATTCCTGACACCGATCAGCACAGATGCCACAGAAGGAGTTTGGAGGATGAAACGCTGTGCTACATTAGCGATTGTCGCCACGGAGCTACGTCCATCCCGCCGAATGTCGAGCGCAATTGCATTCATCGTTTGTAGCAATTCTTGAACAAGCTTCCAGTCTCCAAAGCGGCTCGCAGTCTTGCTGTACATTCTCAAACTGGCTGTCGTTAGTTGCTCCTGTGATGGTGCTGCCTTTCCAAAGTAGTCATCGCTCAAGATACCAGATCCGACCGTTCCAAAAGCAATGGTACTGATGTCGTTTTCATTGCACCAGTCAGTCATTCCACTCTGAACTGGACGGCGGTCTATCGCCGAAAGCTGAACTTGATGTGAAACCAAGGGTACACCTGCGGCCTTCAGCTCCTTCAATCTCTTCAGATCGAAGTTCGTAGCGCCAATCTCTTGTATGAGCCCTTGCTCCTTCAGCTCTGCGAGCCAAAGAGCGACAGTTGTATACCTCTTCACGTCATAGTCGGCCCAGAAGAATGCCACCAGGGGAAGTTTATCAACCTGTAGCCGTTCGCACGCTCGAAGAATACGTTGCTTGACCTCGGCACGCGAGATATCCTAAAACGAGAACCATGAGAATACTGATAATACTCTGACCTCAAATTTGTTGCGCAGAAACTCACCTCAAGATATCGAAAGCAACAGAACTTAGTACATGGGATAGCCCCAGCTTGAGACTTGACGAATTTCCCCACCACCAACTCACTGGGGCCATAGATGTCTGCCGTATCCAACGTAGTGATGCCAGCATCGAAATGCGCTTTCATGTTTTCAATGGCGTCAACTTCTCTGTAGTTTCCATGTCCACCCGCGAGCTGCCAATATCCCTGTATGGTTCGCGACACTTCCAGGGTACTCTTGCCCCCACCCAGCTTGATCGTTGGAATCTTCACTTTATTTGAATTTGTCGACAAATCATCAGAAGCCAGCGTAGTCTTCGGTAGCAGGAGTCCAGAGGCTGCCACTGCAAAGGACTTATCAAGAGCCTGTCGACGAGATATTCCATTCTCTCCTTTTCCAGCTGTTGGAAAAGAGTGCAAAACGGTTCCCCGCTGAGGATCAACAGGGGCTTCATACTGTAGGAAAGCCTCGGCGGCATATAGTATTTGCCACGTAGCGAACAATAACCGGACGGCGATAGATTTTCTCATGTTTGCCAGATGGTATCTACGTCCAAAAGTGGTGAAGTGAAAGACTTGGTGAACTTTGTATCGTTGTCGTCAATCGGATATTGGCAGTGATGGCAGTGATGCTGCTCGTTCGAACATCGGCATCGCAAATCGCAGGAGGCGAGCGACCCAGTAATCGAAGCGGTCCAGTGACGTTCGTCAGCCATCTCTTGCAGGACCTAGAACAGAAAATATTCGACTAGAAATAGTACTTGCCCTCGTACTGAGGGTGCGCATGCTCCTGTCCAATACTTGCTTTCATCGTCGCTTCATTTTTTCCTCTCACCTCTTTGCTTTTTCTAGCTTTCGGTGAATCTCGAGGTTGCATTCATACATTTCGGGCATTAGAGGACTTCTTCGCGCAGAACATCCAGGGACACTGAAAATAGCCAGAAAATAACCAGAGGCCTTTCTGGAAGAGATTTTGTTGGGTCTCGTTTGCGATCACTTCCGGACTCATCGTGGTCCTGCATGTCGGACAACAAGCGTACCATTCGATGAGTACCATATTTCTTCGTCGGTTCGTTGCACTATCTTTGGGAGTGGCCTACTTCCATTTAGCAGGTGGCCTCGATCTACGTTCAAGGAATGGTCGTGGGACGGGATCACTACAGACTTCCAGAAAGGATTTCCTATGGAGAATAGTCGGGTCGGCATCCATTGCCTTTACCCCCTTCCCTTCCCGCGCGGCGGGACCAATCACTGAAAGGGAGACTGACAGTTTGGCCATCATGGCGAAAAGAGCACTTCGACCGAAACCACCAAAGTTGCTTCGAAGGAAGCTTTCACAGGACTTTGCGGTATTGCTTATGAGATCTTCGTACAATGCTCTTGACAAACTGGACTGTGTAGCCATGGTAGGTGAGATCGTCGCGTTTTGCCAAACGTCTATCGGTGTATAATTTCGCCAAACGCATCCCCTGAATTAACTAAATTCTACCTTTTGGATGGGATGGGGTTACCTCAGGATCAGTTTCAGCGAGACTTCTTTCTCATCCGACGTTCCGAGTACAGAACTTACATAGGAGCGTTGGGTCCTGGTATGGTCCAGCAAGGGGATTTAACCGACCCGAACTACTTTGACTTCATTTCCTTTGCACAGTATGAAGCCATCAATCGTGAAATATCCAAGGACCCCCCCTTTGTTTTTGAAGAACAGCAAGCTGTCGAGGTCGCAGAGGACCAACCACAGACCTTTGTACCTGTCGTCATAAGACGTGATCCATCTCTGACAAACGACAGGCTGGCGCCAGAACATAGTCGCATGGTAGGTTCAGCCATTCTCGATCGACTGGATGAGATATTTGGTGCTACAGACGCAGCGTTGCCGAAGATTCCAGCTGGAAGTCGACCAGAGGCAGGTAAGCGCAAACCTTGGGGTGAATGGTCGCATACCATGAGGTGAAAACGGATGAAAACACTCTCACATACTTCCTTTACAGCGACGATAGAAGCCACCTTGCGTCAGCTTGTGAATCTATTCCTAATAAATGGATACGCAATGGGAGCGTCCGTGTCACGATCCGGGAATGAAATAGCCCCGAAGATTGTCATTTTGTTGAATTCTCCTGTCAATCTTTGGGGAGGAAGTATCCTACGGAGTGAAGGCGCCATACTTGACAATGACTACCTAGTCAAGACGGCGATGGAGGTCCTAAGACGAGCCGGCCTCGGAGCTTCCTCGGCAAATGTAAAGTACGATGGCAATACGGAGGAAATCACCATCTCCTTGGCCTGAGCAACAGAACGATCTTTCTCTGCCGACGGCGGCAACAATACTAGGGGACCTGTCAGGCCTTGCACGACTAGACTATGGCTACCCTACTGTGTGTGCTACATCTTGGGTGGAATAGGAAAGATTCGCCTTGACTGTGAACGACGGTATTGCTTCTGAAGAACGTGCACTGGAGGATATCGAAGGATGCTACGACACCATGAAGTTGTAGGGACATGTCTAGCTACTAGTTTGGCTGGAACTCGTCCATAGAGCATAGAGGATCCAGACTTCCGAATCGTAGTTCATCATACGTAAAAAACACTTGGAGCCGATGGGGGAGACGCTATGTGTAGGATATGTACATATGATTACGGTACGATACATACGGTATGAATAAGTTTGATTCGCTCGAGTCGTCTTCCGAAAGCGACAACAGAACGGAACAAGGCCATCTATTTTCGGGACACGTTCTGTCATATCTTAGAGCATCCCCTTGAGCCTCCTTGATTGACAAAGAATCGATATTGAGCAACACCTCACTAGCCTGTACTGGAAGCGTAGCAGACGAACAAGCTTTCTATTGCGATACTTCGCGTCGTGGGGGGTGGGGACTTGACCTATTCGCCTTTCTAGCACGAGCAAGTTACCTGTCTTGACGAGGCGCCATGATGAGATTCAATCGAGCTCCTCTCCAACCGTCTTTGGTAATCCTCGATCATGAGAACGGTTTTCGCAACGATTTTCTCCAGGGACGACTGGAAGAGTTATTGGTTTTTGAAATAAAGAAAGAGGGGTAAGCTGAAAAGAGAGAGGCCCCGAGATTTGACGATGAGAGATTTCTTACCAACCAGTTATTTGTTCACAGGGGAACTGCGTACAAACGATTCAATGTCAGAACACTTTATAGATATGTCATGAAAGCTATTCGCCACGAAAGTACAAAGAATGCGCGAAATGGGAGAACAAGGACAGATTCGTTGGCACTTGAACGGTCCATAAGGAATCAAACCCCGGTGGAAGGAAGTCCTATTGTTGACGTTTCGAAGTCAGAACAACTCCCAACGACGGAACCAGTCTTTCCATCTGTCAGTGAAAGTCCAAGGAATCAGGAACACGCAGGTGCAGTTACTTGGCGTGAACGACTTGGTGGATTCTTACATCCAAGAGATATGCGAAAACTCGTCACACCGTTCTCGGCCTCCAATGAACCAGAGTTAATCGTCCGACGTCACGCCATGTTGTTGAATTTTGATCCCTTGAGAGCGATAATCCTACGAGATCGAGCAATGGTCTTAGTCCCAGATGGGGCAGATTCCCTGCTTGTTCAGCTAGAGAAGAGGATACGAGGAGAGCCCCACAGCGCGTTTCACGAGTCACAGGGGGGTATTATAAGGACTAATAGCTCTCTGGCACTCGACAAGCTTGATGCGACAGGACGCGTCGATTCGTCTTATGAAGATGGGAATGAAACCGTAGGTAGTGACGATGATAGCTTTCGGGACTCGTTGATTGGTGGGGAATGGGCGGACCTGGATGCCAAGGACTGGATTGATCTTCCATTCGAGTTACAAAGTGTCGACGCTGTTCTGTCCAGTGTATCTAGTATGCTCACGGACGAAGTCGTCGATCTACAACATGGGGCGAATAGGATAATTGCTGATCTGATCCGACCAGATGCTGATGTGGGAGACCTAGGTCAAGAGACGTTGAGAACATTGAAGAATCTCGTACGGGAAAGGACGTCACGGGTAATGGGCTTCAATCGAGCATTGGATACGGTGTTGGAAGATTATGAAGATATGGCCCTAATGAATTTGTCACGTCTATTGACACATCCTGAACGTTTCGTACAGCCAGTTCCCCAGGCCGTGTTGGAAGAAGAAAGTGATGAACCAGAACTCATATTGGAGGCACATTTGCAACGTGGACATACATTGGTCAACGCACTATCCCTAGTAGAGGGACAGATTACGTCGACCGAAGACTTTGCCATCCGTCGATCTGATACTATTCGAAATCGGTTACTGTACATCAACATGGTCATTAGTGTCCTCTCCCTTGCTGTCGCCTCAGGATCGATGGTGGGTGCAATCTATGGCATGAACGTAATTAACGATCAGGAGGGTGATCATAATGCCTTCCGAAAAATTGTATGGTCAACTCTGTGTGGGATTGTAACCTTTGCAGTTGCCATCCTCGTGGGCCTTCGAAGAGTGGGAGCCTTGCCTAATATACTCTCCAAGCAAGGAACCTAGTCACCCGCTTAAGAAAGCAGCCGAAGTTAGGATCGCATAGAATATCTCACAGTCAATCTGGTGGCTTATTCTTTGCGGACGTCTCCAAGCAAGGAGCCTAGTCACCCGTGTACGAAAGCAGCTGAAGTCTGGAGAAACAGGATCGGATACAACATCTGAATCTAGTAGTTTATTCCTTGCGGACGTTAGCAAAAAAGTCTTCCAAGCCCATCATTCCTATGCGGAAGGCCAGGAATTGCGGTACCATGGTCGAGCTGACCTGGCTAACACTCATCAGATCACAAAGATCTGGATGGCCGGGTACAGGTCGCATAATATTAACTCCAAGTAAAATTTCATTCTTGCTACTCTTTGGTGCATGCTTCGAGGAAGAAATATGACAGCCAGCCATTCCAGAACTGAGCGAGCGACTCACAATGACGTAGCCTTCGCTGCCACCCTCATAAAGTTTCTTCGCATGCATCAGGGCAGTTAGGGTAACGTTGATTCCAGCGAAAGGTACACGAGTATCGCTCTTGATCACTTTTGCACCCGAGACTCCGCCGATACTGATGCCGTCATCAATGATAAGCGAGTCTGTACGGCCTAGTGAGAAGTTGTTGTATTCCGATGTTCGATTAGAGTCCCAGAGCATCTCAAAGAATGCTCGAGGACTCTTCCGTACCACACCCCTTGCAAGGAAGAGAGGGTTCTCCGAACCAAAATATTTTGGCCCGCAATATTTGCCACTCCACACAAGAACATGATGACTGAGCTTGGCATAAAAACTTTCTTGATCCAACTGGGCCATCTTCCGTAAGATGCCGCCAGTCTCTCGCTCTGGTTTCCAGTCGACTCGAATCGATGAATTGGACTTGAAATTTGGAACATGTATATGGGCCGCAGCATTGGTCGCTGTCATATGAAGACCACGTTCGATAAGTTGTTTCAGGGTGTCCTCGGTGACGCTCGTATCACTGAATTCTGTACCAACATCCACGAAGAGGGCCTTTCGAGGGCAAACTCCGTTTCCGACCGCATCCTTCGGGGAAATAATAACTACGATATCATCCACACGAAGCAAGAACTTGCTGGTATCAGAAGGAGATGCCCGAGAATAAGTGGTTTCGAGGGAATAAGTGGTTTCGGGCGTCTGCTGGTGGGGTGTCGTAGGTTCAAAGTCCAAACGAAGTCTTTGAAGCATCTCTTCTCGCTCTGTCTGTGAATTGCATTCGCCTACGGACGATTCCTTGATTGCCGACAGCGGAACTCTGTGTTTGCGCTTTGGAGGTGTTTGACCCGGAATACCTAGCACCGCCGATCCGACCTCATTCGTTAGTCTTCCTGCGGTGTTCATCGCAAACGGAACAAAATTGAAAATGTTATGTATGAGAGCGTCCATCGGATTGTGAGATTGCTGTTTTTCTTCTTCTTCTTCTTCGATCGCTTCTCTACCCATCGCGATGTCAAAGACACATCCTACGACACAGGCAGCGAATCCAGTGGCGGCAGAAACAGCGTGAAGGGGGAGAGTAATCGGAAGAAGTGCTGCATCTACGACTAATCCCCCCACTGAAAGTGCTACATGTCCGCTCGCAACGACAGCAGAATGAACAAGATGGCGACTTGACTCCAAGAAACTTTGCATTTCTTGTGATCGCACAAGCGTGTCAGCGGCGTTTACTATTTTGGAGAAACAGACAAAAAGAAAGAACAAAGACATCAGAACAGGACGTCTCCGACATGTTCGTCAAGAACAGTCAACCAATTACGTACACCAGGAACAAATTGAATGAGGGAGTGGCTGAGTGGCCGTGTAGCGTGGATAAATCACCAAAGTAGTAGTCTCAGTTCCAGAACGACTCCTGGAACGAGAGGGCCACTCGGAAGATGGGTCATCGTTTAGGTCATCCACTTGATGACAAACAGATGATGAATCGGTCACGGTATCCGACACAGCATCACTATTGTACCGTGTGATCGAGTAGACACCGCTTTCGTTCCCCCAAGAGCTCACCGAAGACGTATCGGAAGGAGTCACAGGATTTGATTGTGACATCTTTTCTTTCGAAGCTTTTGACGTCCGCTTTCTGCCGGGTCGGAATCTTTGTAGTACTTTCATCTTTACGAACAGAATTGAGGATGTTCTTTTCTCTTATCAGATTCTATCTCCCAAGCAAACACCAAAAGAATTTGTTCGATAAACACGGTAAAGTTACACTACAAAGAAGACGGTCCACTCAAGAAAGTCGACAGGCGTTGGATGGGCAACGGTGGTACCGTAGTTCAAGACAAGAAGTGATGAGACTTGTTGCCGTGGCCGAAACACGAGCGAACTATCACACGAAGAGAACGTTGCTAAATCATTTGAAGATTTTAATTGGCTATCCAGCTAGGTACAACGGCGCTGGCCGCAGCGTTGGATATGAAAAACAGCGCGTCACAGATGGGACTTCTTAGGTATGGCAGGTACTTCAATCGGAGAGTCGTATCTAATATCATTCGAAAAGATGACCACAACGATCAAAAGGCCTCCGGCCGAAGGTCGTACGACGCACATAGTCCATGGCCACAAAAAGCGAACGCAGAACATATCTCGAGCTGTCAATTGGGCAGCTCGTTCAAGCTGTCGTCAAGAGATAAGTTAGATCTATCGATCTCGCTTGTTCTTCTGGAAGTCAGCGTCGGCTCACCACCGCTACTAGAAAGAGTATGCCAGTGGTAGAAGGGTTTCGTCGAAGCAGTAAACGTTTGGTCCCTGCTATCCTTTTTTCAGTGTCCTTCCTGGCTCCAAGAACTACGAGCTTCATTCCTCTCACCGTCCCAGGAACATTTTCTCGGGATATCAACATGGGTGTCGTATCATCCATTTTTCAGACAGATGATGTCAAGACGAAAAAGATCAATCGTCCAACGAAAGAGAATCCTCTCGATCCTGAAATTAAGGAACGATGGAGGAAGATGTGTGAGGACTTTGAACAGGCGATTTTGGATCCAGCCTACCTGCATCTCCCAATACGGGCGTCGACCGTCAATGCTTCATTACTCTACAAGAGTGACTTTCCCGAACGTCCAGGTATGATGCCTGGAACACACAAACATCTTGGTGGAGCCTACGATGCGACCGATGGTTGTATTTATGGAGTGCCGGCCAATAGTCGAGCCATCATGTGTATCTTTCCCAACAAAGAAATGGGTGGAGAATACCAATTAAAGACAATCCCATTGCCAGAACGCGTACAGAAACAAAAGATGAAATGGCTTCGTGGAATTGTTTCGAATGGGTATCTATGGGCGATTCCCTCATGGGCAGACTCAGTCTTATGTGTCGATTTGGATGCCTATTGGGGTCGACGACCCCTACCAGAGGGTCAAACGGATGTCGTCACTCTCGTACCATTACCCGAAAATCATCCCAAGGGGATGAAATGGCAATGGCATGGTGCAGGAATTAATCATGCCAAGACAGCAATCTACTGCGTCCCATCGAATGCAAGACAAGTCTTGAAGGTCGATGTCTTGACGAAGACGACGTCCTTTATTGAGATCGAATACGACACTTCGAAATATCCAGACTTTAGTTTGGATAGTCCGAATAAGTGGTATGGTGGGATTACAGGTGATGATGGTTGTGTGTATGGTGTACCGTACCGTAGTAGTGGCGTCCTCCGAATCGACCCCTCGACGGACCGAGCCTCTCTAGTCGGTCCGAATTATGGGACAGCAAAATATTTTTGGCATGGTGGAATTTTACGTCATGGAAAGATTTATGCACATCCAAGTCATGCATCATCTGTCTTAGTCATCGATACGAGAAAGGAAAGTAGTGGAACTATTTCCGAATTACCCATCCATCGGGCAACCTACGATGTCGATACGACGACGAATTACAAGGTACGTCATACTACATTTGTAGTCGAGTTTGAAGCTTTGGTTTTCTTTTGGGATAGGGTGGCTCATTCTCACCCCACGTGATCCATACCAAAGTGGCTCGGTGGATCAGTCGGTGCCGATGGGAATATCTATTGTCCAGCATGTGATACATCAAGTATCCTAAAGATCAATGTGACGACGGATTATTGTGAAACATTTGGCTTTGCGGGGAAATCGAAGAATAAGGCACAGGGAGCAATTTACTCCCCAAGAGATAAATGTTTGTACTGTATCCCAGCAGATGGGACACAAATCTGCCGTATCACAACTGATACAACCACAGACCTGGATGGGGAAAAGGCGGTCCAAGTCCTCGGGGATTTGCCGGCACAAGGTAAGTCGTAGTATTTGCTACGTTCGTTTGGTTGCACGGCCTTTTCTTTTTCTCAGACTCATTTTCATTCTACTTACTCTGCTGTTCAAACTCTCATCTAAGGCGACAAATTTCAAGGTGAGGAGCAATTTTTGCAGAGTCAGGTGTGATGGTTGACTGATTTTCTTTTCTCACCCGATCTATTGTTCTCTTTGTGGCACAAACATTCAACTTCCATAGGAGCACATTTGGGTTTGGATGGATCACTCTATTTCATTCCCGAGAATTCGTATCGTGTTCTACGACTTACCCCACCAGACCAACCACCAGTTTTTCATGATGGGAAATGGCCGGAAGGCGATGTTAAGATTGAACTTATGTAGTCTCGTGCCTATGAATCATGCGCACGTTGCGATAGATGTATTTTGGTGGAGTGAAGCCATCGTCGTACCTCTAGGATTTAGAATATAGAAATTAGAGAGCTACGACATGCAGAAGATATCATTCACGTCGATCAAATCACAAAGATCATGACTAGCAACTAGCTGACTTCTACGCAGTCAGACCGTAAACGGTCGTTGTAGTACAGAATCTCTATCGGACAAAAGAGTTTGAACTAGATGGTCAATCTATCTTAGCAGAGTACCCCCCGGTGTCCGGAAGGAGGGCCTACGGTGAAACTGGAGCAAATGTAGCTGCAATACCCTTGAGGCATTCCTGGACCTGTAGAGCCAACTTCTTGTCGAGACATTCGACAGTGATTTTGGCATCAGCGCCACTCTCATCAGAAAACGCTACTGTGGCGGTACAGGTGAGGATGCCGCCTTCGCTGACAGCGTTCGATTCGAGTCCACTATCAGTCGTTATTTCGAATGTTCCTGTATTCCCCTCGTATACAGCCTCGACCAGCTGAAATTGGTCACTGAGTGTGTCCTTGACCAGAAGCAGTCGACTCTCGGCAGCATCGTCTGCTCGGGATCTTTTGCTGGGTCGCGGGTGACAACATGGTTTGCTTGTCATTCGGATTGAGGCGGTACTGCTTTGCGCGTGCATCAATAGGGCAATGACAGCATCGGCAATAACATCACCAGCCTGACTAGCCTCCCATTCTACGATTGCAACACCCTTCGATATTCCCAGGGTGACGGACACCAGATCTCCCGGAAGGCTAAACCTGGTACTAGAAGTATCATCCTCTTCGGTCAACGTTTCCAAAACTCCTGTAAACATTTCCGAGAGGAAGAGACGGAATGTCTCAATGGATCCACTGAAGGGAACGTGTAGCTTGGACAAAATGGATCCAGTACGTAACGGAGTATAGGTGGCCAAATCGTCCGGTCGGACAATTTTTGATGTAAAGTTATGAGTGACAAGGATACCTTGAACTTCTTCGCCTTCTACCGGTTCCGAATCTCTAGCCGCCAGTGACCCCATGACCTTCGCCGATCTTCGTCGTGCAAACTTCAGCGAGACGGTTTGTAAATTTGGTGGCATCGTAATGGTAGCTCGCTTATTCTGATAGACAACGAATCAATTGTGAGGGTCATTCATCCTTATCAGCGTGTATTGATACAAACATAGCTCAGGAAACATATGACATCGCGACACACTTACTTCTGGGAGTTGACGCTGTTGCAATAAGAGCGCACTCTTGAGACGTCCCATTTCATCCTTTTGTCCATGGACAAGAATAATATGCTTTGGGTCTACCCGAGTGATGAAGGCACGGTTCTGTACGAAATCGACATGGGCAGAGAAACTCACATAGTCCACCAGGCAATTCAATGGTTGACGACGACCTTCTAACGTCACAACTTCCTTCGGTTGGTTCATGATTTCTTTTGCCAACGTATGCTCGACGGCATATCCAGCGATCATAACTCCATTCTTCGGATCTGGCGCCCATCGATCGAATAATTGCCGGGATACACCACTCTGAAGCATACCAGGTGACGCAAAGACCACAGATGGACCAGAATCACTGAAACTATTCACATCGATGGACTTTAAATTTTGGATATACTTGAAGCTGAAGGGGTTACTGATATCCATCTGCCCACGTATCCGAGCATTCATCATATTCGCATAGGTCTGATATACGCGAAGAGCCCGGGATGCCATTTTACTTGCGTACCAGATAGGAATATCTTGCAGTTGAGGATTTGCTTGCCAATACTCGTCAAGAATCAATAGAAGCTCCTGAAGATGACAAGAACGATATCAAAGTACAGAACAAAACAAAGATTTAGTGACCATTTCGCCTCAAGCATGCACAACAAGCAAATAGGCACGTACTTGAGCTCTACCTAGAGCAAAGACGGGAATAAGACACCGCCCCCCTCGTGACACTACACGATCGATCGCACCAGTGAACCGAGCCTCTCGTTCTGCCCGACTCGCATGAACTTGAACTCCATACGTCGATTCCACGATCAACACATCTGGCTTTTGTGCTGGGATTTCCGCTGCCATAAGGTGCCTATCGTCTTCCATACTGTAGTCTCCAGTATATAGTACCGTCCGACCCCCGATATCCATAAAGAACATACATGCCCCCAACACATGTCCCGCATTCAATGCATGGAAGCTCAATGCGCCGATGGTCACCGTAGTGTGATAATCAATCAACTCAACCTTATCCAAACAAGAATATAATTCTGATTCTGTATATAGGACATCCTCAGCCTTGGCATTCCTCATCTGTAGCAATCTCAAATAGTCCCCCAAAAGAAGACGTAAGACTGCCTTTGTCGGATGTGTCATAAAGATCCGACCCTTGAATCCTGTACGTTCTGTCAAGTACGGGAGGGAGGCAGCATGATCCAAATGGAAATGTGTAATCAAAAGGACATCAATCTGATCAGGTTCGACAGGATCAAGGAATGGAAGACCATTCATCCCATCATATCCAGGATGGATTCCACAATCTAACATGATAGTCATCCCCCGAAACTCTAATAGATGACAGGATCGTCCCACCTCCTGACCAGATCCTAACGGTGTGATCGTCATAACATCCTCCATCTTGCATGTATGTGTGTGTTCTGAAAAAAATTTGTGGGAACACCCCCGAAGAGAATCGACACAGCAGCTGAGACGTTCTAGTCTTCGTTAGGTGGTTTTGGGATGCTATTTCACCTCCCAAACATGAAGGTTGCTTGCTTCTCGAGGGAGATGTCGAGGTGAAACGATCCTCGCTTTTGGTGCTTTACGGTGTATACAGTTGGCAGTAGACGGACTAACGGACAGACGGGGCTAGTTTTCGCGAGGTCCTAAAGCTACAGTATTGCGACTGTCGTCAAGCTACCCGCACATGCCCATCGATCTTTCGCCCAACTTGCTAGAATTGAAGAATTCATGGGGTAAAGAAAAGATAGCTAGCTGCACGGCTATGCATGGTAATCCATGGCCCCCTTGTTGAGTTAATCCCTGAACAGTCGTCGTCGACCAACAAGCGACTAGCGTATACTACGAAGAATGATTACCGGTACTACGCCTTCATAATAGATGATACGAAGCTACTCTTGATTTTTTAAGACTACACGTCCTAGTCCATACCAAGAACATCCAAGTCGTCCTCGCCTACAGAAGGTTTCTTTTTCTTTGGTGCAGTGTCTTCTCCGGTCGTAATGGTAGACTTTTTCTTCTTCTTCTTCTTCGGCTTGGGGGACGTAGCTTTCTTTACGGACAGTTCTTCTTCTACTACTAATTCTGCAGATATATCCGTGTCTTCGACCGAAACCGTGTCATCTTGTGATGAGGTCGTGGGTGTTGTGGGGGGGGACACTACCGCCGTTTCGGCTCCTGCTCGTGCCATTAGGATCTCATTCGCCCTCTCTTCACTACCCCCCGCTTCCTTAAGAAGTTTTCGACGTTCTGCTCGGGAAACAAAATCCAATGGCCGTTCATATTCAAAATAATCATCCATATCGGCAACGTCATCCACGATCCGGTCTCGGTCCATGACGAAATTTTCCTTCCCCTTTGCTCCACATGCGAAACATCCTAATCCACCAATACCTGTATCACCCTCAAAGAAGAATTCACGTGTCTTCGCAATGAAAATCGTTGATCCACAGTTAAGACAGGTGTAGGCCTTTAAATCCTTCTCCTGTTCCTTACTCGTAATGATATTATTCCAATTGGGTTGACGATCCCATACTGGGATCTTAAAGACATACCGTGCACGATACCATTTGATACAAAAGGCGACGCCGAACCAATAGTATGGGTTACGAAAACACCATTTCCATTTCAATCCAGCGGCTAAAGCCAATAGTAGATACGTCTTCGGACCATGAAGACTCTTAATCTTATCCCCCAATCCAGCAACTTTAACATCTTCAAGACCAGCCGATTTGATAGTATCAAACCTGTCCAATACTCTTTTCAGTGTAGACCTCTTTACATTTGTTTTCTGATCCTCGTTGTTTGACTCTACCGAGAAAAGACGTGGTCGTTGACGCGCTGATGATGTTGATGGGTTCCAAGAAATGATACTTGATTGTCGTGACGACGTGGGTCCCTGAAATCCATCAGAGACTCCAAGTACTACCAACAGAGTCACTGCAAGGAACCTCATGTTGATTCTATAATCTTGTGGAGAGGACTTCATGAGGTGTCTACGACAATACTCTTGACTCGGATCATCAACTTCGATCTGACGGTAATTCAAGTTTGTCAATCTACCGGTACAGAGGTCGTCTCTGTTTGGGATTGCCAGGTGGAACTTTCCTCCGAAAGAAAAGCTACTCCTGTACATACGGTATGCCCACGACCCACGACCAGACGGAACCAACGAGTCACGGATGTCAAGTCCGTCCGTCCGCTGCGAGCTGCGACGCGGTATGACCGTTGAGGTGCTCGTTGACACTACCGTACTCAACCTCTCGCGCTGGAATACAGAAATCTAGATGTTATGTATGCGGTAGAAAGTAGTATCCGTACAGTCTGAGGTGCCAACGATGCGGACTAGACTGACTGTGTATGGGTTCGCCCTTCCCATGACCTCCCCTTCCCCCACCCTACATACCTCCAGAGCTTTTTGCGCCATGAGAATCCCAAAATGACAGGTGAGACACTATTCTTCACTTTCTTCTTGACAGCCAGGAAGATGAACCTCCTTCTGATCCTCTTGACGAGTCTTCTCGTGACAGCCCAAGGGGGTGAGTCTCCCTGTGGTGCCAACTATACATATGGTGTCGATATGAGTTTTCCGATGCATTCGCAGGCTAGAAAGGTCTCTACCAACTATGCATGGCTTCCACACAATGTCGATCCTTCGATTCCAACTCCTCCAGAATACGAGGGGATGCCAATGCAGTGTATGGGAGACAAACAGGCCTTTTACGATGCCTCGATTCAAGGGTGTATGGATGGGATTGGTGGTGAGAAAGGCTCTCGATGCTTGCTTACAGAAAATGATCGTATCGCCATGAGCAATCGACAACCGAAAAGTATGGTGAACTACACCAAAACTGGATTTACAAAGATCAGGGCTCCAGAGGAAGTTTTTGAGCTCATTAAGGAATTCTGGGAAAAGAATAAGGACAAGCAGGTTGTAGAGGAATGGAGCAAATCGAACACCTATGTCAATCATTGGAGTTCCACTTCGTACTTTGTCAGTGTGGACAATGCGACTCTGGACGGTGGAGGCTATTCGTTACGACAGAAAATCTGGAATGCGGCTAGAGATACGATCTCGGAATGGACAGGTCAACAACTTGCCGAGTGTTCCCTGTACGGGATTCGTGTCTACAAGGAGGGTGCTGTCCTTGCACCGCATGTCGATCGACTACCATTAGTATCGTCCGCCATCATTAATGTTGATCAAGATGTAGATGAACCTTGGCCGTTGGAGGTCATTGGGCACGACGGCATCGCACACAACATTACCATGGTTCCAGGTACGTCTCTCCCATCACACCTGTCTATACCATCTTCCGAAGTTTCCACTCATCTCTGCCTCATTTCTCAATTTTGTTTTTCCACGCCAGGTGATCTCGTTTTGTATGAATCACACTCCATCTTGCATGGTCGTCCTTTTCCGTTAAAGGGCCGATTTATGGCCAACGTCTTCGTTCACTTTGAACCGGTGCGTCATTACTTTTTTCTTCCCTCCGACTGTTATTGTTCCGACCACTAACCTTTCCTTGTCGGCCCTATAGATTGGTCCGATTGGAGAAGAGATCGCCCTCGATGCTGATCTACCGAAATATATTATCCGCGGATCGGAAGGAGCAAAGCATTGGATGAGAGAGCATCCTGAGGGATACAAACTTCACACGTCTGCAGCCCGGGTTTTGACTGGAGCAACAGAACTACACTTCGCAGCGAATACGGGTGATGCTGGGCAGGTGAAGCAACTGCTTGAGGAGAAAGGGCATCTAGTGAACGTTCGGGATAAGAATGGTTGGGCCCCTCTCCATGTACGTGAAAATGTTCGTTTTTTCCACGTTCCTTTTTTGCCGCTTCGTCTTGTTCACATGTTGAAATTCTGACGATCCCACCGCTCGTTTCTTCGACGACTGTAGGAAGCTGTACGAAAGGGCGACCTTGAGTCTGTCAGGTTGTTGCTGGACTTTGGTGCCGACATCAACATGCGCACAAAGGGAAACGAAGCTGGTGCTAGCGGTGGTACGCCATTATGGATGGCGAACGAATACCACGGCGACGACCATCCGGTAGTAGAGCTTTTGGAGAAACATGGTGCGATAAACCTGGCTCCGCATGAAATCCTTCGGCGACGAGAGGAATAGATGCGACGGAAAGACTTGGAAATCCTTGGGGGATCGTGGTGATAGAGTCCTCCATTCGCTGTACTGGTATCTCGAAACGATTGTGATTCCCTTTTCTTCGTCTTCCTTCGTAAGATGACATTCGAGAAGGCTTCATACTTCCAAAGTTCCTAAGTCCTGGGTACCGCCAAGTTTTTGCCACACAACGAGCTCGCCTGAAACTATGTATGAAGTCGGTACTGACGATAGAGAGTACACTCCTCCCTGCTGTGATAGTGACAGGAATAAGGATATAGACCATCGTGGTTGGATATTCACTATCACTAGCAACTAGGCTCGCTCGAAAGGCTTCTCTAGGGTATGATTCATAGTGAGCAGCAGCAGTCATTACGTGTCAACCTGGCAGGACTAGTCATCAATCCGCGACCCTAAAAGCTTCGACCAACCAAGCGTGCCCCCAAAATTTCTGTATGTATATTGTGTATATTTCTATACCGGGAGGTAATATTCATATGTTCGTTGGCCTGTCTTCGTCCAACAATATCACTCAAAGAAAGGACTCGCGACTGGTCATTTATATGCCTTCTCTCTCTTTACGGACGGTCGAGAGAGGAGAATCGTGGGTTGTGCAATGCCAATTTCTCGACGATCCGAATCGTTCCGCCCCAACTGCCGTTTCATATACTACCCGAAGCCTCGTAATAAGCGCATTCCATTGATCATGATGTTTTCTAGGATAACTCGTTTGACTGTCCTTGTCCTGGCTGTTGATTCTCTAGGAGCAGACGCTGGATTTTGGAGCGGCGGCGATGGCGATGCAAAAAAGACAGATGAAGCCCCAGCAACTCAAGCAGACACTGGTGGCGGTGTACATTACGGTGTCGATGTGAGCTTTCCTATTCACCACCCTCGTATCACAACGAATTATGATTGGTTACCCCACAACAAAGATCATAGTATCGCAACCCCGAAGGAATACCAGGATATGGTGGTACAGCCACTTGGTGACAAGGCTGGGTTCTACAAGGAGTTTATGGAAGGGTGCCGGGCGAAGTATGGTGCCAAAGGAAATCGATGTGATCAAACAGAGGCTGATCGTATCGCTATGAGCTTGCGACAACCAAAAAGCATGCAGAATTATACCGACATTGGTTTCAAGAGTAAGTTAATGGTGATGATCTTGAACCGACCTGAACCTTTTTTTTTGGGATGTGATGTTCCGAATTTGTATCTCAAACTTCTATTGTTGCTTTCAGAAATCCGAGCTCCTGATAATTTGTGGCAGATGCTCAAGAAATTTTGGGACGATAACCATCACAAACAGTCCCTCGAAAACTGGGGTAGGTTGTTTTCAGGAAGAATGCAACTGGCCGTTTCTTTGGCTCTAACACTTTCCTGTTTTCTTTACTGGTGACCAAAGGTATCGGAAACACCTACGTGAACAACGTAAGTATCTTCAACACGGAAGCTTGCTTGAAATTTGACGGCGGTGAAAGTGTAACTGATATCCTCTCTCTGCTTATTGTTGATAAAGTGGGAGTGCCCTACCTACATGGTCAGTGTCGAAGATAGCCAATTGCGAGGTGGTGGTAGAGCTCTGAAGCAAGCCATTTGGGATGCGGCCCGCTCAACAATTCAGGAGTGGACTGGACAAGAGTTGACGGAGTGCTCTCTTTACGGAATTAGGGTATACAAGGAGGGTGCGTTGTTGGCTACGCACGTCGATCGTTTGCCATTGGTGTCTTCAGCAATCATCAACGTGGCTCAGGATGTTGACGAGCCTTGGCCACTTGAAGTCTACAATCACAAGGGCGAAGCGGTCAATGTGACGATGGAGCCAGGAGATATGGTTTTGTGTAAGTGTGGTAGACTCTTGTCGAGTCGATGCTTGTGGGTGTCGCTTTGAGATCAATGACTCATTCAATGCCGTGTAGACGAGTCGCATTCGGTTCTTCACGGTCGTCCATTCCCTCTGAAGGGACGCTTCTTGGCGAATATCTTTGTTCATTTTGAACCGAATGGGCACTCGCTTCGTCACAATGCTGCTCAGCAGGGTCGTGGATTGGATGCAGCACATGAGAAATATCGAGACGCGTTAGCCCGCGGGCAAGGGGGGCACGAAAACGAAGCGACTGAGGACGACGAAAACGAAGCGACTGAGGACGACAAGCCTGTTTATATCGTTGCTGGGTCTTCGGAAGCCGCACGCTATCAAGCCGCCCACGGCGACGGTCACAAATCGAAAAGAAATTCGGCGACCACAGGGTCTCAACAAACGGCTGCACACTTGGCTGCACAAGATGGTGATCTCATTACGCTGAAGAAGGCGGTTGAAGGCAACAAAAGCTTGGTCAACGCCAAAGATGTAAATGGATGGACTCCACTTCATGGTAAGTTCTCTTTTGATTTGGGGTGACATAATTTTGAAGGACTCATCTCATCTACTTTTCGTGAAAAGAGGGTGTCCGTTTCGGTCACCTTGACGTCGTCAAGTACCTCGTGGAGAATGGATCAAACATTAACGAAGTGACCAGTGGGGGCAAATCGCCCCTCACCTATGCAAAGGAGAGTCTAGACGAAGACAGCCCTCTTATTGAGTACTTGGAAAGTTTGGGTGCTGTAGAATTGGGTCCAGACCTCTAGGTGTCCCCTCAGATAGGATATTAATGTCTCATTTGTACCATGTACACTAAGGAATCCTGTTATAGTTGACTACTTTGCAGATTCCTTACGATT
>Ga0194115_10003035_pt1 | contig 19241 bp, 15 predicted proteins | sample TA2MahsurfametaG_3_FD_148656 | JGI IMG/M metagenome (GOLD analysis project Ga0194115, IMG submission 148656) | Freshwater microbial communities from Lake Tanganyika, Tanzania - TA2015002 Mahale S4 surface | ecosystem: Environmental > Aquatic > Freshwater > Lake | place: Tanzania: Lake... | reverse complement strand
TATTTGCAATCGCGGGTGGGCTCTACCGCCTACCGGTAGGTGAGCGGTGAAAGTCTCTTCGGTTCAGTCCAACCAGTCGACGACGATAACGGACGACGCTGGCGACGTCGGCATATAGACGCACCATGATTTCATTTCCCGTGAAAGTATCGTCTGATCAGAGCATTCAGCCTATCCTGGAAGCTTCACTTGGTTTCGGTCTCATTTTTCCTTCACCACAATGGCATCGGTTGGTGTAGCATTCCGAAGTCTGGCCTGTCGCAGTTCCCTGTTTCGACGCAATGCAGTTGCGTTAAATGTTAACTTTCACACTCAAGCGTCGGACACCCCAAAGACCTCGAACGTGTTTGCGCGTACAAGCGCAGGCGTGTTGAGTCCAGCCGCGAGTGCAAGGCACAACCTCTCACCTTGTGTATCGCAGTATGCATACTCCCGCGTCGTTGTGACCGACTTGGTCGTGGTTGAAGAGGATGACGGAGGATAATGGAACAGACCGCATTATTCGAAACTTGAAAATTCAGCCTAAGAAACGTGCTGGTCGTATCTAATGACCATCTCTAATTGATAATTTCATTAGTTGTAAGATTTCATGATGATGTCGGCCGTCACTAAATTGTAGAGAGCAAGCTTCGAGCAAAAAGCGAAATTGTGGATGAGCGACTTTGACATGACGGAACCCTCAAATCGAAAGCCATCCTCACATAGCAGCATCTCAAATGCTCAGAAGGAAGTCAGCAATACTGGTTTCAACATAATGATTCTTGACGTTAATGTAGATTTGCATTTTTCTTCATTGACTAGATAAACCGCAAGAGAACATGCTCAAGAATGAAGTTTACCAGCTTACCTCAAAAACTAACGGAATTCATCATCTAAAATTTCGCGACGAAACAACGAGCAGAGCAGCAAGTCAACTTAGGACCCAGTGAGTTCAGTTGGTGAAGATGACAAAACAGGCAGAGCTTAAACCTACGTTCCGTCGTCGTCGTCGTTGTCTGCCAGAGTCAGGAAACCGAAACCCAACACAATCTCTTGATCCGCGGTAGGGAAATAGTCGATTCGACTGGAAAGTGCTGGCGCGCATGTTCTGGAAAACCATCGTGGGGCTCTTTGAGTGTCGAATTTCCTAGCGTAGACAGCGGCCCTCGTACGTCGGCTGAACAACCGTCCCGTAGCTGAAAGGATATGACCTGTCTTCATTGTTTCTTGATTGCGCGAAGTGCTCTGTTGGGTCAAGAAGGCGGAGTGTTGGGTCAAGAAGGCGGAGTGTACCGATTTCGTGCTGAAGCCTCGAATGTATCCAGAAAAGGCCAACAACCGTGCCGCTCTTGATTTACGATGGCAATTTGCGCTGCGTCGTCCCCTGCTCTCACATCGAGATTGTCGCAGTCAATTGCCGCTCGACCACCTAAGGATCGAAAACCCGGGGACAACTTGACCGGTTCTCGGCAGCGTCTGCTCTCCGTCAGCGGAATACATATGTCATACATACATATGCATACATAGGAAAAGTGGACTACGGTATGTGCGCAGGTATGTATGGATCATATATGAAAACAGGCACACGGAAAGCTATCATACGCACCGTATCATGTAGGTGATACAGCTGACATGCCATTCGAGAAGTCCGTCTGTGGACAAGATGGGAGATGGGAGTCACTATTTACACTTACTTCACCCGTCCGTGGATGCACATCAACAGTGTCGCGTCGATATGGCGTATGTATACTTGCAAAACTACATGAAGAACAATGACCGGAATATAGGGATGACTACTCACCAGAAGTGTTGTTGTGTCCAAGCCGCCGCAAAATCTTCATAAATCTCATCTTTGCAACCCAGGAAATTCATCTTTAGCAGACTGTGGCAAACCACTACAAGCAAGATATATTGAGAGAATCGAACTGAAGCTACCTGGCTGGTACAGTACCTCCAAGGTCCTGGAAAGTGTTGTTCGAATTGACGAAAGCAGGCGTGATATCAGAAATGCATGATGCTACACATCATCTTCTGTCTCTGCCATCAAGAAACTGATCCACTTCTCCGACACGTTTTCGCCTTCTAGCTTTTCCAAGACAGCTTTGGATGGCGGCAGGGGGGCCGCGATAGCACCTACAACTTTTGATCGAACCGAGTCTATGTCGACATGTGTAACATGGACGGATTCTTTTTCTTCTTCGGTGAAGTGCAGAACACTAGCCATCAGTTCGAGGACCTGCTGGCGTTTTTCTCTTTCCTTCATGACACACCAATCCAACAGAATGTTTTTCATCAGAGCCCGATCGATGACATCTTCTTGAGTTGTCTGCAAGCGATGAATAGCCTCATTCAACGATCTCCTTAGCTGGAAGTTTTCTGTCTGAAGTTTCTTCACAGTAACCAGAACCTCATCACGCTGCTCCAGTATCTTCTTTGTCTTCTCCTCAGCGATGAAATGGAGCTGCTTGATGTGGTCTGCTTGGGTCTGTTCGATGATCCCTATTGCTGCTGCATGTGCGGCAATTATCCCCGCTTCCGATTCAAGTCGCTGCTCTTCCATCATTTTCATTTCGGCATGTCGTTCGTCTTGGAAGGCTTCAAGCGCCGACTGCAGGTTTTGGTTCGCCGTGAGAAGACGCACGCGGTCTGCCTGTTCAATCTCCAAATCTGCTAGGACCGCAGAGAGGTGTTGTTTCAAATCACGGACTTCAGCAAGGGCGGAATCGCGCTCTGATTCCACAACGGAGTGAAATGTCATGGTAGACTGAACTACGGACTGGTTTTGCATCCGTTCCCGATCCCTCTCTTCGCGTACCATGGTTAATTCCATCTGTAGAGGCCCAAGCTTTGCCGTTTCGTCCTCCAAAACAGTAACCTTCTCTCTAAGGTCGGAGCACTCGCCCTGTAATCGATCAATTTTTTCCTGCAATTCCTCGTTCTCCATCTGTAGCTCCTCGACTTCTTGTTCCGCTTCTTCAACGCCTTCCTCGCGTTCGTTCACTGACGATTCCAACGCATTCACCTTTTGTTTGAGTCTCGAGATTAAATCATCTCTCTCGTCTAGTAGTGCCATAGTATGCGCCACTTTCTCTTCTGCGATACGCAGCGAACGCTGCTCGAGTAGCGTGGACTGGGCTACCATTGAAGAATGCTCGCGAGTCATTTTTTCAAGCTCCGCTTCCACTCGTTCTGCCCGTGCATTGCTCTCCTCCATCTGGTGACACAACTTTTGTTGGTTCTCAAATGAATTTTTCTTTTCTGTGGCCATGTGAAGCTCCAGAGCCTGCATTTCTACCTTGTGTCGATGCTCTGCCTGTGCAAGAGTATGCTGATGCTCTTCGACCGAGGCTTCCAGAAGTCTGGCTTCTTTTTGCTGGAAGTCCATTATAAGTTTGTTGGTCATTATACTATGTCTTTCTGATTCTTCAACCAGACGGGTTTGTAGATCGAGTATCTTTTGTTCTGCTTCATCCAATAGGATACTGAAAGGAATCTGGGATTGATCCAACTGACTTTCTTCTGGGGCGGCACGTGCGACGGGGGACGGAAGAAGATGGGTCTGTTTTGGATGACTTTGGGGCTCCATTGTACTTGATTCGTTTTCTTGCGGAGTATCCTCTGTACTCGCTGAGTCTTCGGGACAAGCTACTGGTCGAGTCGACAGCAAATTCAAAGATGAAACGGGTTCACCCTCCGACAAGTCAATCGGGCTTTCCGTATTACTGCGCTTGGTTTGAGTTCCGTGTAAACTGTAGAGGTTTTCTAGTTGCAAATCAGTTTCTTCTCCGTCGGCATCATTCTCTGGTGAAAGCAATCCCTCAAGAGAAAGTTGCCCAGAAGCGACTTTTTCGGCTAGATTTTCGACTATCAGCAACTCTTCATTGGGATGTGAGTTATCCAACGTAGAAGGCGGCGCCATTGTTTCCTGCAGAGACGGCCCCAACGATTCGCCATATTCCGGAACCCCATTAGGGTCCGACACTTCAGGCGAGTCTTCGTTGTGCGCACTGTCTTTCTCAAGAGCTCTTGCCAAAAATCCAGCAAAACCGAAGGGACGCCCGCCATCTTCGAATTCTTCCTCGTCTTCGTCTTCGTAGCTTTCATCATCGTCTTCGTCATACTCGTCATCTGCGTCTGGCGGTGGTGCGACTGCGTTTCCAATTTTTTGCAAGGCTCCACTCCAGTCCTGCGTTCCTACTTTCGACGCAAGATTACTCCACATCTTTGCCTTGGGATATGCGACGAGATACCGACAGCACTCTTCCGTCGTCTGTGCAAGTCTGTGTAGGTGGCGAAGGGTTGTGGTCGATAGTGAGGTACGGTAGTAGCATTGCTGTTGGCCATGGAGGAGGAGCGATGTCTGGATGTGTTGGTGTATAACAAATGTCATATCATGTGTACCATATATGATGTAAGCGTGAACATAGATATGCACCCTCTACTTCAGACCGTGAATCTATGCGCAGGTTGACTGTGGAAGTGACACTATGACAGTGACACAGTATCTATACATATATGTAGCGTATCTATGTACCGCTAGTGTTGGCTCCTCTCTCTCCTCACTATACAGTACAGTATCACATTCACAGTCACCGCATGGTTTGATAGACCGTAGACGGGACACGGGACATTGGACTTTGAACTTCGCGCCATTTTTCTCCATCCACAGTCGACGACCTTGGGCGCCGCGCAGTCGGTGGCGACAGTAGTACGAGGCCGCCATTCTCAAGTGATTCTACCACAACCGCATTGGCCCCTCGAAGACCAACATCTCGTGCGGTATCCCGTCACAACATTTTATTCTAACAGTAAGGATCGATAGAGTTGAATCTTGCTTCTTGACGCTACCATGTCAGCAAGTAACAAGACCAACCTCCACGTGAATAACGCCATTGATTCTGGTTTGGTTAACTCCGAGGGCAAGAACAGCGTACCGACGAATGTCATTACTCCCGGCAAGCACAGTTCCACACTTTCTGTGGATCAGAAAATGATGGTGGAAAAAGACATCATAGAAGAACTGTTACTGGTCTGTGGGGTTATAGGGACCACAACTGGTGATGGCGACGAGATCGTGCCTGTTACTGACTGCTTGAACTGGCTACAGGATTTACAAAGAGCTCTACGCCGGGATGACGATCACTTTCGCCCTATCTCGCTGCTCATGGGGAAATGGAAACTGGTCGAACAAAAGCTTCTCCCCCTCGTTCTAACCTCTCGATACGACTCCATGATTGTATTGACAGTTGTTAAGATTCTCGTCATTTTGACAAAGCCGCTGGCGGAATCTACCAAGACGGCGGGGAAGCTCATTATTGACACCTCCAACAAGGCAGACCCCGTCATTGTCTCTCACCAGATCAAGCTACGCGAAAACGCCCTGGAACAGGCCCGTCTTCTCGTGGACTACAAACGTATCATAGCACATCATCCCTCCCATCACTCCGAAAAGCAGGGTACGGGTCTTCTTTCCATTTTCGTCTCTCTTCTCGCCGAGCCTCTGTCACGTAGCGGGGCATCTCGCAAAGACTCGGACCACTTGACGATAGAGCTGGTTTTCCACCTTTTCCGGAATCTTCTAGCGGCGGAACCTCTTCTGAACAGTAAGTTAGGCTTGCTCCCAACCCAATGCGCACTTTGGTCTGCCGGCCGTTGCACGGAGTCTCACAGCGGAACATACACCACTCTTGTACACCTTAGCTTCTACCGACGCGTCTCGCCAAAGCAACCAGCTCCACCAAGAACTGATTGACCTGTTCGACAAAGAATTGGTTCTTGAAATCATTCTTGTTCTGGCGCAAGATATCGAAGCACGCGAAAATGCCCAGTATAACCTCCTTATGATGGAGCTGCTGCATCACTTGCTCAAGTCGCAAGACCCAGCTATGGTAGCAAGTTCTCCCGTGACACTTGTTGATACCCAAAACAAGCAGATATCTACCCTTGCGGCTACGTTGAAACGGGAGCAAAGTCGCAGGCTATCAATCGCTCGTGCGCGCCATGGGCACTTTGGTGGGACATGGATGAAGCAGAAAAGTGACGGCAATGCTACGTTTGTCTCCATTACCAAGCCATCGACGTGCGATCCATCCTCCACTTCTGCAACAAGAAAGAATCGTAAGGCCGAGCCTTTCATCGGATCGGGCAAGACCCTGCTTGTACACAGTCGAAAAGCCTCCGTTGAACAGGGTCCGGCAACGAGCAGAGCAAACCGCGCCCTCAACAACTTTTGCGAGCGATTCATCAAGGATTGCTACGGCCCGGTCATGAAGTCGCTCAAAAATGAGTTTCGACGAGATTCCCATAGACTCGAATCAGGCGACAAAGTTGTTTTTTTTCGCATTGTGTGGTTCTTCTGCCAGTGGTGGAGACTCGCAAAGCCAGGAACATGCCTCGGACAACTCATTTTCACCATGGATGTATTTACCTTCAACCTAGTGCTATTCTCCACAGACGCGTATCAGCAACACAAGCATCATACGCGGCTGGCTCAGTCGGTGGCGTTGTACAGCGAAATGATGTTTTTACTTGTTGAGATGCACAAGTCGAAAGACGATACAGAGTCCATAATGGCCCGGGGGCTTTTGGATCGATTGTTCTACGGTTCGGAACCGCTCGATCGACTTCCTAAACTACTCAACAGATGGGCTCCTGGAACGTCAACTCGTGAATACCTGTGCGATCTCGTGGAAGTATGCCACAACTCCTTAAAGCTATTGGAAATGAACAAAGAAGAAAGTCTAGCACGTGTAGCCACGGGACAGAAGGAAAAGAGCGAGAAGATTCAAAGAATGAGAGTCAGTGCTGCTCATTTCGATGTGAAAGGCTACTTCGTTCGGAAACTTCTGTCGAATCAATTCATTTCGATGCACATTCATCTTCTTGGGCAGTATAGGATCAACTCCGCAAACATTACCCACCGGCTTCTCTCGATCTTCGTTCGTCTGATGAGGACTGAGATTGCCACGGCCGAAGCCCAAGAAGCAGGTGTAGCCTCCAATCCTCTCGGGAGCCAAACGGTAATACTTGAACCGCTGCTATTCAATATACATTTGCTGATGACAGTTCAAAGGATATTAACTGACGTTGCGATCAGCACCGAAGAAAACGACCAGAAAGACCTTATCCTCTTTTGCACCACCATCTGTCATCGTTTTTGGGTCATGACCAAGAAAAATCCAATGCTCTTCGTTGAGTGTCTCTTTCGTCATCCGACGCCGTCTAAATTTTGTGAGCTCGTTTCAAATCAATATGTGAGTGAAGAACTGCGGATGCTCGCTGAACGCGAAGTTCTGCTAGAAGATCAGGAGCGGCTTAGGGAAGAGCAAGCCCATGACTTGGTTGATCAAGGCGTAGACGACGAGGATGACGATGAGAACGAGTTTGACCATTCAACGGATCGATCACCAGAGTCCTCATCGATTCCCTTGTTTCGGTCCAACGACAACGAAGGTACTATGTTAGAGTATCAGCAAGTGAACGTCTCGGCGGCTGCGCCAGAGAGCACCACCTTTCCAGAAGGTTCGGGAGAGCACTGCTGCGAAGTCCATGCGCTAAAGATGTCCCAACACGAAGCTCATAGTGACGAAGATTCCACCCATGTTCCTGTCGGTACCTGTGATGATCGCTGCGAAACCACTGTTTCAGTTGGTACTACCGAACCCCTCCTCAGTCCTTTGAAGCGCGATGGGAAGTCTTGTACATTAGACAGTCGCGATGATGACAAGCGTGCTAGATTGAATTCCAACTTTCGATCGGAAAATGCTTGAACTGAAAAATTGTGTGTCTCTTGTCTTTACAGGGCATTCGCTCGATCCCTCTGATCCGCTGATATGGCTGTCGAGCTAATGCGAGTGCGAGCCAACATGGGTCCGCTTTCTGCTCGTAGACCGCGAGTATCACGGTTTACCCGATCTTCCAGTATACGATCTTCAACGGAAGCTGAGAGATTTCTACGATATGACGAGCAAACACCCCCAACGGGACTATAGCGTATAACGTCTGCAAAATTCTCTGGATCGCATGTAGTGTCTATACATGCCCATTACGCGTTACCCATGTTGCATATCGCTTTACCTGTTGAAGTCGTAGTTTCGCCCCACTGGTCAGATTCAATGTGCTGCCTGGACTTTCACGCAGTGCCAATGCAAGATCCTGGTAAGGAAGGCCTACAAACGTTAGTGATTAGTGATCCTTTGGTAGACTCGACTACTGTTAACCAACTAACTGTAAAGTGCAAAATTGTGTTTTGACTGTGAGTCTACTTTTCTCTCTCCCCCAAATGAGCCATAGTGGTCCCCCTACGGTAGTTTCATACGGTAGTGCGCTTCCCCCATTTCTAATCCCGAAAACCGGTTGGGGGTGATAACCAATTGAACCCATCTCCAACGGTGTGTACGTTTCTTACATCATAGGGGCAACTCCTTCGGATTGTGGCCATAAAGCACTTTTAATCTCCTAGCAACAAAATGGATGAGACATATACATCAAGATCGTTCGGAAGCGGGCCGTCTGTGTTTCACAATGAACTGTGGGTTCCTTCTAGCATGCTGCTTTTTGTGCGTACGAGGATTGACAGGTATCTGACTTATTTCTTCATTGATTTATCGACCTGGAACAGGAAACGACGGGATCAAGGTAGCAGTAGCTCGAAAATCACGTACAAAGGATACCTTCTGAAACGCTCAAACCGACCATTTTCTGGTGATCCAGAAGCTTTCCGCCTGCGCTTATCGAAGAATAGCGCGCTGTGTTCGCCCATGGACAATAACTCCGTTGCAGATTGTGAGTCAATGAAGGGTGATGCAGCTATCGCTTCGCCCCAACATCAGCGACTTCCCCTGCCACATCCGGTGGAACCATCAGTGGACTCGTCGTATCGAATATCTGAAAACGACCCTTTGGAGTGGGCAATGGATTCTGTAGCCGCTTTCTTTGGCCTTCCGAAACGCCCGCAGCAAGCAATGAGGAATCCGTACCGGGCTCCCACGCAAATTCAGTGTTTTCATCGTAACCAGACTACGGCAATACCCATCCTAGGCTCACAAGGAGACGATAGCTTCGGTTCTATACAGAGCTTGCATCATGACTCTATGTTTCAACGGCACTCTACACCTGTTTTCCAGTACCCGGAGAGGGCTCCACCGGACTTCGTGGACCAACATGACGGGCACATTTGGCGTGCAAAATATTGTGTTCTTCAAGACGGAATTTTGTACTTTTATCAGAATATGGCTGCAGGTGAATCCGAGGACGCTGTACAGGAACGCAACGAAGACTCATACTCACAGAACTCGTCAAACGGCGTGCAGTTCGACAACGAGTATACTAAGGAAGCCAAAGTGATGACAAAACATATCAGTGTCTTATCCCAGTCACCTGTCACGAGAAATCCATTCATGCCTTCTGACCCCGACGAAGGCAGGCATCATTTGACGTACAGATGGGAGAAACGCGTCGTACTGGACTGCGTTGGTAGTGTTAGGTCGGCTGAGTTGGAGTACGGTCCGAATTCATTTGAACTTCACAGCATCATCAACGATGAAGAGTCGGAGAAACCCGTGGATACGCTTATTCTGGGGGCTCGAGATCAGGCTTCCATGAAGGAATGGATGTACCAGTTTCATAGATCACTTGCATCGTTTGTCAGAGAAATGGTGGGTACGGTGGGTGGTGGTTCGGAGCGTATGCAAATCCTACGGTCAAGGAACTACCGCATGTCACATTCTATGCCTATACCACGTACGTTATCACACGGTCATGGTAGGATGACAGAACATCGGCACCGAGAAATGGAGGCATCTGGGAGTCTACCTATTGATAGTGATTTTGACCTTCCTTCAAACGATTCTCAGGTTCCGTGTGCGGCGCATGTTTACGGCGGTGGGAATGGTATGCTCATCCCTCCTGGTAAAATTGAAGCTAAAGAGCCGAATCAGGAGAAACCGCTAAAATCTCAGTCGGAAATCAAGAAACAAAATGGAATGAGCGTGAAACATAAGTACGTTCCTCTTAATTTTCACCAGACGATACAGCCAGAGTCAGGCACGATCCCAGCTCAGGTTTCCACCCCGGCGAAAGCGCGTTATATTCCTCCACAACTACGTAATCCCCCCCCTGTTTGCCGAGAACAAAGCAATACCTCAGATGAAGCCATCGCGTCGTTGCGCCAAAATCGTGAGCTTCTTCCATTGGTTGACAAGTTGGATATATTGGATGAAGAATGCAATGGTTCGCCATTGCATCTTGGAGGATGCGCAGATCCAGCATTAGTCGACTCTTCGATCATGGACGCTGTGAATATCCCAAGGAAGGCATCAGTAGTCACTCGAAGTCGTGGAGAGCCGTTTGGGAGCTCAAGATTAGGACGAGAAGTTGGTGCTGTATCAGAACGCGGAATTCGGGATTCAAACGAGGACGCCTATGTGATCGCCAACGATCTCAATCAGACATTTGCTTCGCGTGACATGATCTCCCACAAGGCATCGAGTGTCGGGTGTAAAGATGCTAGTTTATTCGCCATCTTTGATGGGCACTGTGGTAATCAGGCCGCACGGTTCGCAGCCGAGAAGCTTATTTTTTTCCTCGAAAAAAAGTTTCATTCGACAACAATCGAAAATCCAAGTATCGCATCGACACTATATGACACGATAGTTGATCTTGACGAGAGTTTTTGCCGAATCTGTCAAGAGGGTGGGAGAGACTGGGAATCTGGGACCACGGCTCTTGTAGCCATCTTGACAGAGCGATCCCTTACGATTGCTAACCTGGGTGATTGCCGTGGTGTGGTCTGCCGTATTGTAGAACGTAAGGACACCTTGGGGATCGACTGGAATGTACTCGAGGGAGATAGTCAGGCCTCTCCCATCGATGGCGATAACGAGGGAAGATCTTGTATATGGAGAGAGGTTGCAAGCGTACACAAACCGTCCGATGAGGATGAGCGAATAAGGATAGAAGATGCAAATGGTTGGATCACCACTGAGACAGAGATCCCGATCGGGCAGCTTCGCCGAATGGATTTTCTCGATGAGGATGTGGTTGGAATTCTCAGGAGATGTTTCAGCGATCGCTACGAACATTCAGGTGGTAATGTGAGGGAGTGCAGGTCTGCCCCGCAGCGGATTCTCAATATATCACGCGTGTGTGGAGAACTTTCGGTGAGCAGGGCTATAGGCGATCGTGACTTCAAATCTGCTGTCAATCAGGGTGTGCAGCGGGTAAATGGCGACGTGTATCGACCTACTGAGTCAGTGACGTGGGATGGTCCTCCGTTTCTTGCATATCCGGAAGGTCACAGCCATTTTTTCAGAGGCAGTCTCATCGAAAATTCCCCCGATGTCTTTCAAATTGAAATGAATGATCCTGGTTCCTTGGGCGAGTTTCTCCTGTTTGCTAGTGATGGGCTGTGGGTACGTCGAACCAGCAACACGGTCCTCCTCAAGAACTACCATCAAGTCTCACCAGTGCTCGCCGTTTAGGATGTGTTGGACGCTGATGATGCTGTGCGGGTTACACGTGATCTTTTGTTCCGAAAGAGATTCACTGCAAAACGAGCCGTAAGTGTCGATATCTACGTCCTCTTCGAAGCTCCGCACACTCATTCTCACTTGCACTGGTTTTTGCGATTGTGTATGTAGGCCGTCCGATTAGCAGAGTTGGCCGTACATCTCGGTTCCTCCGACAATATCACCGTCATAGTCATTCGCATCTCGAGATAGCGAAGCGCAAAGGTCTAGAAGCTCGAATGAGAGACTCAGGTCAAACTGGATTGCGTTGTCCATTCTGTTCAGCGCATTGTTTCAATATCGCCTTAAGGTTCTGTGCGGCGAGGTACTGTCAAAACAGCATAGTACGTCGAGAGTGCATCGAGCGCACTTACTGTTAATGTGTTCCAGTTGCTGGCTACGTGCGGCTCAATATGGGCCTAAACAACTATTGACGGAGGAACTAACATGAGCAGGAAACTTGAGACGTCAGACTCGCCACGGTCAAAACGACGGTCGTTGCCAGTTCCTTGGTGCACCAACGCTATTCGTCGAACTTTCTACCAAAATAGGTGGCGTTTCCCCTGCAGATTGCCAATGGTTTGGAAGTTTGAGGTTTCGGATTGTGCTCAAGGGAGAAAATTCAGAAACCTGACATACCATGGTTTCCTCTGTGCAGCTGAATTCTAAGTAAAGATAACGTTCCAGGAGTACCCTCCATTCGAATATCGGAGTGATAGTGAAGACTTTCGTGTTGGCGGCATCCCGTCAACGGCCTTCTCACCTAAATGACTCATACGATTCCGAGCCACGCCTCGCGGACTCACAGTCAGCGGGGAGCTGCTGCTGGGTGTCGGCACTAGGCACACATTCCTTGCGACAACGTTCTTAGTGTTACAGTTAGAAACGTGGAGGATATTCGACAATATCGTCGTGTAGACACTCGGACTTGGGTAAAGTAATCTTTCAACTTCGTGTTCGTCAAAAATAAGGTATGTCTGAAAACCTTCTTTCCGAAAGTGGGATTTCCAGCGGAGCGACTCAAGATAAACAAAATGTTGGGGCACAAAACTTGATAGCCGTCGACCCTGAGAACGCCCATAGTCCCAGTTTGGCGGGATCTGTAATCGAATGTCACGACGAGGTCGGCGGTCGAACACTACTGATCCGTATTCAGAATATAGCGTCGACAGCAAACCTTGGTGTCCGTTTGGATTTGAAAACAATTGCTTTGAAGTGTCGGAATACTGAATTCAATCCTCGACGATTCGGTGCCGTGATTATGAGACTACGGGAGCCTCGGGCGACGGCCTTGATTTTTGCCAGTGGGAAAATCTGCGTCACAGGTGTAAAGTCGACACACGATGCGACACTGGCATGCAAGCGGTTCCATTACATCATCGGCCGCGTGGGATTCAAACCCAAGGAATACATGGACTTTAAGGTGCAGAACATTGTCGGTACTGCAGATTTGGGCTTTCCGATTCGTTTGGAAGGTCTGTTGTATTCGCACTCTGCTTTTTGCAGCTATGAGCCCGAGGTACGTCATTTTAGTGTTCCTCCTTGGCACTGCGGACGGCGATGCGTTTGACGCTATACTGACTTCGTCTCCGATCATTGCAGTTGTTTCCTGGCTTGATTTACCGCTTAGTCAATCCAAGCGTGGTGTTTTTGATATTTGTTAGCGGGAAGATTGTTATAACGGGCGCGAAGAAGGAGGTAGACTTGTCCACGGCATTGTCGAAACTATATCCTGTTCTCTTTGAGTTTAAGAAAGTCCAGACGGCTGCTGGCCCAGAAACCCGTGGACCACGCGCAATTGCGACGGATGGGATGCCTACCCCGACGGTTGAGAAACGAATGGAAGAAGTCTAGCACGGCAGTTATGGATCCGTGGAAATGAGCCTGTATTCCAGTTTTTCAGGTCCTGGGAACGGTTCGTCATGGTCGTCCACTCCGCATTCTGCTATCATTCACGTGGAGTTGAAGAGATGTATATTGATGGGTTCGAATAATGAAAGAACGCAATTTCTACTCTGATTAAAGTCTAATGCAATCCGCAAAAATGGAATGTCAGTAAGGACCTAAGTAATCATTGAGCGCCTGAAAATTCTCATCGTTTCAACGACTATTGTGCGCGGCGAGAAACATATGCGACTCTCAAAAGCATTCGTAGCCACCATTCCAGTACGGGACTTCTACTTGACATCAAAGCCCTCCTCTCGGAGACACAGCTTATGTGCCTCGATAAATTTCAAACATTCGGGATCATCTTCTCCTTTGAAAACGACACATTCGTCTCGTACTTTCTTTGTTTCCGGACAGCAACAGCAGATGGGCTTTCCTGACTTAATCCCAAGTTTTTTCTTCTAGTTTACCAAGCGGCGAAACATCATTTATGTGAGTCGGGCGGAACGAGAATGTCTACGGCAAAATGTTACGATTGACCTACCGGAGGTGTCGTTGGTGGTACGGGTGTTGACGCTGATTGACCCATCCCAAAACAGATTTCACGCTAGGCAGTGCAACGGACAAGATGCAAACAGATCAATGTCGGAAGTGTGTGTATGGAAGTGGATGATCACAAATTGATCCACATGAATTGTCCTTCGAAACCGGTGCATAGGCGGCATAGGCGGCGAGTGATGAAACCAAGAAATCGCGAGAACGTCAGCAGGAAAGAAAGATTTAGTCGTATTAGTCGATAATCATCTACAACCATGTGTTAACTGTAACATCGCCCTGCCCTAGCACAAGCGATGAAGTCTCTTCTCTGAAACCTACGCTACCGTCTGACATCCCGCATCAACAAAATCGTCGTAACAGAGAGGACATCGATGCCTACTAAATGTTTGAAACCTGAAGCTGCGGACAAAATTGCATTCGGCACGAGTTTTTCTTGTCTGCGACTTGGTTTGTTCACAAGGCGCCGCGAGGGTAAGCTGCTACGGATCGTCTTCCAGAATCAAGGCAGCTGCTACCCGTCGATCCTCTCCATTCAGAACATTAAATGTTCCCATGGCATTAGCAATATCCATCGGCTCTACCACCATACCGTGATACTCCGACGCAAGCTCCTTACGAATGGAATCAATGCGTGCCGGAGAGAATCCGGAAGAGCTCCCAATAAATAGGTACTCAAGCTTCGGTCGAATGAGACGGAGTGGTGCCAGTTTTTCCAAAGTAATCTGATCTGGATGTCTAACCCCCCAGAGGAAGCACGCATCAGGGAGCACAAGGATGGACCCATGAAAGTGCACCAATCCTTTCGATTTTCGTATCTCTTGATCCTTCGGATCCATATTTCGGACCACGTTTGCAACATCAAAGCCTGATCTACCATGTGCTTGTAAAATGATCTTCGGAGCACCGAAGTTGTGTGCTAGAGAGTCAGAGAGAAGATCCGTCCCATGTCCATCCCAACCACTGCTGAAATTCCTGCATCTCCAGAGAGGGTGAATCACCTCCCCAAGTGATCGTCTGATCATGTGATTCTACGGTAGTTTCCGACCTAATAACGTTATATTCGTCCCTGCGAAGAACCAACAGTCCATGAATGGACTTGTTGTGGGTTGCGAGTTGCGAGTTACGACTTGCGACTGCAATGTCCTACAGCCGTCCTACAGTACGAGCGAAAGGACAGCAACATCACACCTCACACCACTGCGATGATATGTATCAGAATATACAGAATAAGTAGATACGATATTCCATTCGTCGGCTCCGACGGCCACGGGGGACCGACTCCCCCAAATTACGCGGAAAAAAGAAGGGGTTTGCCATGGCTGACTGTGACCGTGAATGGCACAATGGTAGATGGTAGGAGGTAGGAAGAACCAAGAACCGTTGCCGCAAAGGGGAGCAAGGAGGGGGGGGGGGGGGCATGCAGTTGCCGGCTGGATGAAAACGCTACTGCGTGCCTGAGTGCCTTCCTTGGAAAGGGCGTCGAAAGCTATAACTTCTGTAGATAGTGGACGTCGACGTTGTCAGTTGAAGTAACTTCCGCGTAGGATGTCCCGATGGCTGAGGAGTCTGGATCAAGTATCGAGCTTGATCGAGAAACTCGACGGTAGAGTTGCGAACGCCGCCGAAGAACGAAACGGGAACGATGAGACAGAGGATCTTTCAGGAATCGGTGAGATTCTTTCGAAACGAGGGTTGAGCGACAACGAGTCTGATGACGGAGACGTTGATATTGAAACGAACCATGAAAGTGCTCCCGAAAATCTCGACGCTAAAGACGATCAACCTCTTCTCTCGGAATCTCCGGATCCTAACCAGGATGAGTTGGATCAGTTGGATCACTACGGTACTTCAGCAGAGAAAGATAGTCCTCTCGATGGCGACTCACAGGAAAACCCCGAGAAGAAAATTGACAGTGAGCAACATACCTCGCTAGAGCCATCGTTGGTGCCACGGAGCGAGGTGCCCACCCCAGAATCTACGAGGCAGGAACAAGCAACGCCGAATCCGAAGGTTGTCGCAGAGAAACTTCCGACTACAACGCTGCAGCAGAGGGTTTCGAAACCAAAAGAAGAAAGGGAGCCGATTGTGGCATCCAAAGAGAACCAGAAGGAAGTGAGAACACTCCGAAAACATGTCTTGCGTCTCAATTCAACGCTGGAAGACGCGGAAAACGAAATCGCGGCTTTACGAGAGGAGTTAGCGCAGGCGGCACAACGCATCGACAAAGGCAGGGCACATGCCAAAGGACAAAGAGAAGCCCTTGAGAAACAGAAAAAAGAAGAAATGAAGGCCCTTCAAGAAATAAAGGAAAGCGAGCTCGCGGAACAGAAGGCCAAGTTCGAGAGTCTAATCGCGACTTTCAAAGAAACGAGTGCCGAGCAGGAAATCAATCAAAAGGAAGAGATGGACAACTGGAATAGAGAGTTTCTTCAGGCTGCGGAACGCGAACAGGAGATGACTACGCGGGTCAACATGCTTATGGTAAGTGGAGTTTACCGATCATGAATATCTCGATTCCCCCACCCTAATCGATGCGTGTCTCGATTGAACCTAGGAAGAGAAATCGGTATTGTTGGATCAGATTTCAACGATGCGAAATCAACAAGCTGCGTTAGCGTCTCGGGTAGAGTCGTTGTCGCAGGCCTCTGACGCCGCTGAGGCAAGAGAAAGAGATACCGAGGAACGCCTTGATACGTTGCTGACGCAGCATGCTAGGCAGATCAGTCAGCGGCAGGTACGGCACACTTGGGAATCTCTGAATGATTATTTTGGTTTTGTTCATCTAACGGATGTCCTTTCGTGAACTGGAGGCGAGAGAAGTAGAGCTTGAACGGACCGTGCAAGAGTTGAACATGGCGTTGGTCGCGGCTTCGGGCACAAAGCATGATGACCAAGTACCACGACACGACAATCGTCTTCCAAGCGCCAACGTCGAAGCGTTGGAAATTGAGCTAGAAAGCGCTCAAAGTCAGCTGAGACAAGAAAAGGAGAGGGTAAGTCCAGTGTGGTCCTAAAGCAAAATAATGGTTTAGTTTCTGCGCTGGCGAAGCTCAAAGAAATCATTGTCACAGGTCGAGATTCTATACCAACAGCTCAAGGAAATGTCAAAGGAGAGTTCACAAGAAGCATCATCAGTCCATGCATTAGAAGTGCAATATCAGCGTCAAGTGGCAGACCTCACGGTTGAAGTTTCACGCCTTCACGCTGCGCTTCGCAACGCTCGGAAAGAGAAACGGTCCGAACAAGATAAATCAAAACCCCCAAACGACTTCGTGGTTCCCCAGCAGGTCCAGCTTCTTTCAGATGAAATTCTAAAGCTGCAAGATAAACTCGCGCAATCTTCGGGCGAGTTGACAACGTTGAAGAGTCGTGTCAAGGCGGCCAATGAACGGGCCAACAAGGCGGAAGACGAACTAGCGGCTGCGACTCTCGATGGATTGGAAAGGGCTTCATCAACCAGTGTCGGTGGCATTTCAAGGCGGAAGCTCGTTGATGGTGGAGGTTCAAGTGCAACCATAAGGGCCGCCATGAAATTAAATCACGGTCAGGGTGACCGGACTGAGCAGATTGGCAAGGTAGTAGACGCTGTAGATGCGTTCGCTGCCACCACTGGAAAATACCTTCGTCGAAACCCATTGGCAAGGGCTGGTTTTATTCTGTATCTTGTGATGGTACATATGTGGACGTTCCTGCTGCTTTTTTTTCATGCTCATTACTTCGAGACAAATCGAGCAGAATTTGGTTCGAATCTAGCCGTCGGACCAGACTCTCTTTTGGAGCAACACAAGGATATTATGGGACAAGTTGCTGCAGTGATTCAATCATCTCAACAAGAAACGTCTCCCTAATTGATATACAATATGTATACTATGATACTTCCGAAGTTTTGCGACCCGTATTCGCGATATAGTTGAGTATTGTCAAGCTTACTTCCTAGGTCTAGTAGAAGAAACAATCCACCCTCTGTTGTACTCCTCGATAAAGTCAAGTCGCCGATGCAAATGACCCAACCTGTCTATTTCGTCGGTTCGTCGAGAAGCCTTATCCCTAGAGCGGCTCATCCGACCTCGATCATTCCCGCCAGCAATATCGCATCGAGACAAGGCCTCCACATCGACTCGTCTGAAGGGTGGGTGAAATATGTACGTGTCATCCGGCTGCTCAATGACAGCAGACTGCTTGTTGGTGGTGCACATACCATTGGTGGTGCACATGCCACACGACGCCCCAAATGGGCAAAGTGCGTCGAAAGGATGCACGTCCACGAATCCTATGGTACGCATCTCGAGTTCTTCAAGCTCAACTTCATACGGCGAAAGTTTCCTGGCGCGAGGTCTGTGGAAATCGTAGTGTTCACGTTCTTCTTCATGCCGGAGTTTCTCGATCCGTTCCTGGTCAGCTTTTCCTCTGTAGCTTCGTACTGCTCTGTGATAATTCCTTTGTTCCATGAGATCGTCATCATCTGCAGACTCTGGTTGATATTCATCGGCAGCATTCAGAAAACCTCGTAGCGATTCGACTGATGGCATACGCGATAAGGACACAACACCGTCACGATACCCTGGTTTGGAATATTGTATGCATTCGCGAGCTAGATGGTCCAAGGGAAGCGTTGCCAGTTCGTATACGACGGTCCTATGATGTGTCTTCGTATCACTGCTGGCCAACTCCACCGATAGGCTCGCCTTCTCGCTTTCAGACGGTCCTCGCTTGCTGACCGTCTTAGGTGTCCGTAATGGCGGTGCCACATCCACTATCGATCCGCTGCTCCCGTTTCCCCCGTCGGGATCCTCGGCATCGGCATCTAAATTATAAGACGTAATGAACCTCAAACTATTCTGAAGGTGATACAAAATAGACAACGAAGCCTTCCGTTGCGCGATGATCCCTTTGCTTCTGCTTGGCCGACCGGTGCTCGTCATTGTGTCGTCGCCAAGCCCGCAAAGCAATGGATTATCATCGACTTCGCGAAATGCACGAACCGGAGCGTTTGTGGTAGTGATGCCGTTTCCCAGGTGAATCCGACTGAGTATGCCATGAGAGCATGTGCCTTCCTTGGATGCATCAGAAAATTCTTGTTTACAGCCGAATACAATCTGCAAGTTGCTACCAAACGATTCGGCTACAGTCTCATTCTCCGAATGACGCTTGCGTTCAATGGCCTTCTCCTTCCTAGCGTTGGCCGTGTAAGAAATTATCGCGCGCTGGTAGGCCTCGTTTTCTTCTATCACCTCCTCGTCACTCTCTCCCGTTGCGTCGAAATCATGATCCTCTAAAGTCCTTTCGATATCGTTGATCATCTCTTTCGGC
>Ga0194115_10003032_pt1 | contig 19250 bp, 25 predicted proteins | sample TA2MahsurfametaG_3_FD_148656 | JGI IMG/M metagenome (GOLD analysis project Ga0194115, IMG submission 148656) | Freshwater microbial communities from Lake Tanganyika, Tanzania - TA2015002 Mahale S4 surface | ecosystem: Environmental > Aquatic > Freshwater > Lake | place: Tanzania: Lake... | reverse complement strand
TCGCATCAAGCTGGCCAACCAATCTGAAGCTCTGTCTTCAGATTTGCGGGTGTAATTCAGTGGTAGAATGTCAGCTTCCCAAGCTGAACGTCGCCGGTTCGAGCCCGGTCACCCGCTTTCAGTCCAGCCTCTGATAGGCCGAGCCAAGCTTTAGGGCTATCGAAGAGGTTGGGCCGTTCTGAATCACCGGGGGAACGTCCCGTTCCACATCGCCGCAGGTGCGGCCGGAGGGAAAAGACGACAGGTGTTGCTGCCAATTCCATGGCTATGCGATCACATCAATGAATTCGGGATGCAGTCGTCGATGTGTTTGATGAATTTCAGAAGGGTGTTGATCCGGATCTCTGCGTAGCTCACATCCCCCGGCCGCACCATGCTGCAACTGGTGCGGGAGCATCGACTGGCGCTCCAGGCTGGTCCACCAGCTCGCATGGCGGCTCAAAGCTCAGCGGCGTAGTGCTGCACGGCCTGCGAGAACCTGCTCAACCCTTGTTCCTTCAGGGTGCCCAGGTACTCCTCGACCGTCTTGGGTGGATTCTTCAAGCTGGCCCGGTGGTGCCGCATCGCCGTGCAGACCCGTTCGGCATCCAGGTTCAACTGATCCACCAGAAACAGATCGGGATGGCAGGCGCCAAGTCCGTAGCCCGCCAGGGCGTGCTCTGGGAAATCGTCCAGATTGAAGGTGAGGATCAGATCGGCCCCGCACTTGATGGCGGCAGCCAGGACATGGCGGTCATCCGGATCTGGCAACTCCAGGGCTGGAATCAGGGGCTGATGGCCATCCACCAGCGCATCGCGCACGTGAGCATTCATCAGCGAGCGTGTGCGTTCCAGCTGCACTCTGGAGAGATCAGGCCGGTTCCGCAGCACAGCCGTCATCCACTCCTCATGGATCTGGTCGCTCCAGCGGGCCCGGTAGAGATCCGTGAGCGCCAGGCGCATCAGCAGATCGCGAAGTGGAGCGGGATAGAGAACGCACGCGTCGTAGACGACGGTGAACCGCTTCACCTCAGTAGCCCAAGCCCAGCTCCTGGGCCTGGGCTGCCAGCTCATCCAGTGCCGCGACACGGTGCTGATCAATGGCGTGCTTGTAGGCCATCAAGTCGGCCAGGCGGATCCGCCGGTGGGTGCCGACCTTGCGGAAGGGGATCTCACCTTGCTCCAACCGCTCGATCAGAAAGGGCCGCGACACGTTCAGCAGATCAGCGGCCTGCTGGGTGGTGAGTTCGGCGTACACCGGCACCAACGTGACGGCATTGCCCTGGGCCATCTGCACCAGAATTCCCTGCAGCAACTCCAACACCGCAGGCGGGATGGGAACAGATGCGCGCGTGCCACCTTCCAGATCGAGGGAGAGGCTGGCTTGACGCAGGCCATGGCTGGCCCGGAAGCCGGCGAGATCACGCAAGCTCGCCCCTGCGGCCTCAGCCGCCTCAGCCGTGGGGATCACGGGCTCCATGAAGCTGGGGAAAGCGACGTCCATGGGCAACAGGGAGCCACCCGCACAGTAATCGAAATAATCGCAGCAAACGCAGCACCTGCAAGAGGGTGGACTGCGGTGATCGCACCAAGATCAAGCTCCGGGCCGCGGGCTTCCGCCTGGTAGTCGAGGTGCGGGATCACATGAGGTGCCGGTCCTTATCGTGGCGGTGGGCAAGCGGGAGCGCAATGCTGGCTACCGGCAGGCTGCCCAGCGCTGAGGCCCCACCCCATGGCCTACTCCATGCACCCAGAGCTGGATCAACTGCGCCGGGAAAACGCTCGCCTGATTGGCCTGCTGGAGGCTCACGGCATCGCCTGGCGCTCCAGCGAACACAAGCAGTCGGAACCGCCCCCGGAAATAGCTCAACCCGCGGCCAACACTCCAGGTTCGGCGGAGCAGAAGGTGGCCCTGTTCCGTCGTTTCTTCCGCGGTCGTGACGACGTCTATGCCCTGCGCTGGCAGAGCCGCAGCAGCGGGCGCTCGGGGTATGCACCGGCCTGCGCCAATGAATGGCAACCCGGCGTCTGCGAGAAGCCCAGGATCAGCTGCCGCGACTGCCATCACCGGAAGCTGTCGCCCCTCACCGATGCGGCGATCTACGACCATCTGGCCGGGGAACACACCATCGGCCTCTACCCCCTGCTGGAGAACGACACCTGTCATCTATTGGCGGTGGATTTCGATGAGCAGGACTGGCGCGAGGACGCAAGGGCCTTTCTGCGCTCCTGCCGGGAGCTGGCGGTGCCGGCTGCACTGGAAATCTCCCGTTCCGGGGAGGGCGCCCATGTATGGGTGTTCTTCGAGGAGGCGGTACCGGCCCGAGAGGCCCGTCAGCTGGGGGCCGCCTTGATCAGCCACACCTGCTCCTCGACACGCCAGCTGCAGCTGAGCTCCTACGACCGGCTCTTCCCCAACCAGGACAGCATGCCCAAGGGGGGCTTCGGCAATCTGATCGCCCTGCCGCTGCAGAAGGAAGCCCGGCAGCGGGGCTGCAGCGTGTTCGTGGATGACGGCCTGAAGCCCTATCCCGATCAGTGGGCCTATCTGGCAACCCTGCAGAGGTTGTCGGTGGCGGGACTGCAGACCGTGATCCAGGGCGCCACGGGCGGCGCCCATCCCCTCGATCTGGCGTTCATCGACGAGGAGGACCTGGCGACCCCATGGAAGGCAGCGGTGCCGCTATCGCGGCTCAGCGGACCGTTGCCCACCTCCCTCACCCTCACCCTGGCTGATCGTCTCTATCTGGAGCGCTCGAGCCTGCCGCAGCCACTGCTCAATCGCCTGATCCGCCTCGCCGCCTTCGCAAACCCGGCCTTCTACAAAGCCCAGGCCATGCGCCTGTCGGTATGGGACAAACCGCGGGTGATCGGCTGCGCCGAGAACTTTCCCCAGCACATTGGCCTACCGCGGGGCTGCCTGGAACCCGTGCAGACCCTTCTGCAGGAGCAAGGCATCAGCTTCGATCTGGTGGATGAACGACAACACGGCTCACCGCTGGAGCTGGTGTTCACGGGCCAGCTTCGCGATGACCAGGAGACCGCCGTGGACGCAATGCTGCGCCATGACATCGGCGTGCTTCAGGCACCGACGGCCTTCGGGAAAACGGTTGTTGCGGCAGCGATCCTGGCGCGCCGCAGGGTCAACAGCCTGGTGCTGGTGCATCGAGCTGAGCTGCTGCGCCAATGGCAGGAGCGGCTCCAAGCCTTCCTGGATGTCGCTCCTGAGGCGATCGGTTGCATCGGTGGTGGCAAAGCCAAGCCCACCGGCCAACTCGACATTGCCGTGATGCAGTCGCTGGTGCGGAAGGGAGAAGTGAACCCTGTGGTGCAGGGCTACGGGCAGGTGATCGTCGACGAATGCCACCACATCGCTGCCGCCTCCTTCGAAGCGATCCTGCGGCAGGTGAAGGCCCGCTACGTGCTCGGGCTGTCGGCCACCCTCGTGCGCCGGGACGGTCTTCAGCCGGTTCTGTTCATGCAGTGCGGCCCCATCCGCCACACCGCCGAGCGGCCCGCCGGCGCGCCTCAGACACTGGAACTGGTGAGCCGCACCCATCAGCTCCCAGCACTACCCACCGATCTGCCGATTCAGGACCTGATGCGCAGGCTGGCGGAGGATCAGCGCCGCACCGAGTGCATCGTGGCCGAGGCCCTGGCTGCCTGGGAAGAGGGCCGAAAACTGCTGCTGCTGAGCGAGCGAACGGACCACATCGCAGCACTCGCCGGCGCGCTGGCCCAGCAGGTCCCAAACCTGTTTCTGCTGCATGGCCGCCTGAGCGCACGCCAGCGAAGCGCCACCCTGGCCGCGCTGGAGCAACTGCCTCCCGAGGCGCCCCGAATCGTGCTGGCCACCGGTCGTTTGGTGGGTGAAGGCTTCGACCATCCGCCGCTCGACACACTGTTGCTCACCATGCCCGTGTCGTGGAAGGGCACACTCCAGCAATACGCCGGCCGCCTGCACCGGCAGCAGGCGGGCAAAACCAGCGTGCGCATCATCGACTGGCTCGATCTAGGCCACCCAGTGCCGCAACGCATGTGGGAGAGACGGCTGCGGGGCTACAGGGCGATGGGCTACGCGCTGATGTCCGATCCGTGATCCAGGCCGAACAGATCGTCGCTGGAAATCACGCGACGCCTCACACTCAAACACTGGCCCTATGCTGTTGTACAAGGAGTTGGACAGCGCCATGCAGGTTGTGAGTTTTTCCGAGGCCCGCGAACGCTTCAAGGCGGTGCTTGATCGCGTGGAAGCCGATGCCGATGTGACCCTCATCACCCGGCGCCACGCCCAAGGCGCTGTGGTGATGTCGCTCGACACCTACAACAGTCTGATGGAAACGGTGCATCTGCTCCGCTCTCCTGCAAACGCCGCCCACCTGCAGCGCTCCCTGGAGCAGGCCGAACGCAGGGAGCTCCTGGCGCATCCACTGATCGATGCCAACGAGCTCAACGCCGCTCCCCTCGATGCCGGCAGCTGAGCAGCTGGCGTGGACTCCCGCCGCCTGGGAGGACTACCTCGATTGGCAGGGTCAGGACCGCAGACAACTGAAACGGATCAATCAGCTGATCCAGGCCTGTCTGCGCGACGCTTTTGTAGGGATCGGCAAACCGGAAGCGCTACGCGAAAACCTATCGGGCTGCTGGTCGCGCCGGATCGACGACGAGCATCGGCTCATCTACCGGCTGGAAGGGAGCACGCTTGTGATCCTGGCCTGCCGTTATCACTACCGCTGATTGCAGTGAAGTGAATGACTGATTGCGGCAGCGCCGCCACCCAATCCGACGTCTGAACGGCATGGAGAGTGCATCCGCATGTCTTCAGATCGGATGCAGCGAGTGGCGGAAGTCAGTTGCGCGGCTTGATCAACTGCAGCACCTGCGGACCCACACTGCCGGCGCGGCGCTCGCAATCGAGCGACTGCAGAATCAATCGCGCGGCGGTTTCAATCTCACCGGAGGCAGCGGCCGATTCGGCTGCAGCGGCGTGAGAATCCGCTTCTTTTAAAAGGTCTTCGCGGCGAGCGGCAGGTGCCGGAGCCTGACGTGTCGCTTGCATGCGTCGACTTTGGCGTGAACCAATTAGCTGGTGCGAATGTTAACGGGCGTGATGCAGAACCCAGCAACACGCCCGTGCCGATCACGAAATCACAACAGGAATAACACTGAGGCTGCAGCGCTTGAACGATCAGGTGCCGGGCTCTTCGCGGTTGCCGCCAAGAGCATCAATCTGATCGCGCAGCTGGGCAACCCGTTGTTGATCACCGCGAGTGATCGCCACCGCCAGGGCGAACTCCAGCTTCTCAAGCTGGTGACCACCTTCGGCATAACCGCGGTTCTGGCAAGCAGGAGAGCCTGAAACCTTGCTGGTGGCTGGAGCGGTGCGATGGCTGTTGGAGAAGGCCATGGTTCGCTTTCTTTCCATTGTGGCACCGCTGCCAAGGCGCTGCTCAGGCCGCCTGTGCGTCCTCATCGAGCAGGCTGCGGCAATCGGCCAACAGGCTGGCAACCCGATCCAGGCGCAGCAGATCCTCGGGATCCGGCTCAGGCTCAGCCGCAACGCGATCCAGCTGCAGCTCCAGCGCTGCCAGACGCTGCTCCAGCTTCACCAGACGCTGCGACAGCGCCGACACGGTTTGCGCCAGATCCTCCGTGGATCGTGTGATCCGGAAGGACACCGATTCGGGGGCCATGCTGCGCAGTTGAGGAGTTCCGATCACAACACACCAGCCCTCAGCCAGCCAGCAAACTTGACCTGTTCCCGCTGCTGGCCGCCATGAGCTCACCCCTGCAGCTGCTCGCCTATCTGGCGGCCGGCCTGGGTGGCGGATTGCTGGCCCTGCGCACGGGCATCCCCGCTGCGCCTTTGGCCGGTGCCCTGCTGGGGGCTGGCCTGCTCAGCCTCAGCGGCCGGCTGGAGGCCGCCAGCTGGCCCACCGGTACCCGCACCGTGCTGGAAATCGGCATCGGCACAGTGATCGGCACCAGCCTCACCACCACTGCCCTGAGTGAACTGCGGCAGCTATGGAAGCCCGCCATCGTGATCACGCTCACCCTGGTGGCAGCCGGATTACTGGTGGGCTTCTGCTGCAGCCGGCTCTTGGGCCTGGATCCGCTGGTGGCGCTGCTGGGGGCGGCCCCAGGCGGCATCAGTGGCATGAGCCTGGCCGGCGATGAATTCGGCGTGGGCGCCCCGGTGGCGGTGCTGCATGCCGTACGGCTGATCACGGTGCTCCTGGTGTTGCCCGTGGCGATGCGGCTGCTGCTGGCCAGTGGGATCACGCCACCACCTCCGGGCTGACCTCTGGGCTGAACCGGCCAGCGCCCCTGGATCCGTTGGCGTGAGGTCGATACCTTGGGCCCCACGATCGGTCCTGTTTCATGTTGCGCTCAACGCTCGCCAGGGTTCTGCCGGGCCTGGCCCTTGCCACGGCGCTGATCAGCGCTCTGCCGGTGGCCCGGGCTGCCGACAACCCTTCCGACGCCGCTGGCAAGGGAGCCCAGGTGTATTGCTTCATGCGCAACTCGGGCAACAACCATGAGGTGAGCTGGTTGGCCGCCTACGCGCTGATCAAGCGGCAGAGCGCCAGCCTGTTCAAAACCTCGCCGGAGCACGCGGCGGTGATGATCACAGAGGCCGTGGTTCAGAACCCGGGCACCTTCCCCGACTGCGGCAAATACCTCGGTGATCTGTATGCGAGCGCAGCTCTGGAGCAACAGCAAAAGCAGCAGCGCGAGGCCGCAACCAGCAGCAGCAGCAGCAGTGAAGGCGGTGCAACGCGCAGCGAGCGCTACGCCTACTAGAGGAGCCGCCCTGGCTTCCACCGCAGCCCTGGGCCTGGTGCTGCTGGGGGGGTGCGTGAGTGCCCCGAGCGATCCCACCACCACCCTGCCTGGCCTGGGCGATTGCCTGCGGCAGGTGGAGATCAAGCGCTTGAAGAAAGCGCTCAACCGCTGCGATGGCGTGGTGGAGGCCCACCCCCAGGAACCCCAGCCCCGCAACGAACGGGCGTTGCTGCACAGCCTGGCGGGCAACAACCAGGCCGCTTGCCGCGACAGCCTCGCGGCGGAGCGGCTGCTCAAGCAACTCCCCAAAACAGCGGCGCCCGATCCGTTGCTGGTAGAGGAGATTCAGCTCAGGGCCAAGAGCTGCCGCACGCTCACCAGCGCTCCAGCAACTGGCGCACCATCCCCGGCAGGCTCCGCCGGCTGAGCAGCTGCTCAATCCGCGCCGCCTTGCTGGCGATCAGGTCATCCACCAACTGATCGGCCACGCCCAACTGCAACCAGTGGCTCTGCAGGCTGCCCTGCATACCAATGCGGTGGCAGCGATCTTCCGCCTGCTCCGCATCGCCGGGCGTCCAGGGACGCTCCAGCAACACCACATGGCGAGCGCGGTGCAGGGTGAAGCCCAAACCGCCCACCCCGAAGCTGGCGATCAGCAGGCGGGCCTCTCCGGCCTGAAAGCGATCCACGATCGACTGCCGTTCCGCCGGCGGCTGACGGCCCGTGAGCAGCACTCCGCCAAGCCGGTGATGCAACAGCTCAGCAGCGGCCACAAACGCGCTGAACAGCACCACCGCTTCGCCCTGATCCAGCAGCCGCTGCACCAGGGCCGTGGCTGCCGGCAACTTGTATTCAGCGCTGATCTGCCGCAGGGCCGTGAACACCGCCAACACTTCGGCATCGCGCCGCACCAGCCCCGCCTCGGCCCGGCGGCGGTAATCGTCGATCTTGAGCTGGAGGCGATGCTGAAAACCGCGCCCTTCCGCCTCGCTGAGCTCCACCGGCACCAGCAGCCGCTGCTTGGGCGGCAGATCCAGGCAATCCTGCTTGCGGCGATGCAGCACCAGCGGCCGGGTGAGGCGCTGCAGCTCCTCGAGATGGGTGGCGCCCATGGCCTGCCACTGGCGCTTGCCGCCCCGCTCGAGCCAATGGCCCTGGCAGTAGCGCTCCTCAAAGGCCCGTTGATCAGCCGCCAGGGGATGACCAATGGCGGCCAGCAGCGGAAACAGCTGCACCGGCCGGCCGTTCTTCATTGGCGTGCCGCTGAGCAACCACACCGCCCTCACCCGCGGATGGCGGCTGAGGCGTAGGAAGGCCTGGGTGCGGCTGGCCTGGAGGTTCTGGGCGTAGTGGGCTTCATCAGCGATGAGCACCGTGCCGGCGGGGGGCAAGTCGTCGGGCAGGCGCGCCCAGCTGAGCAGCTCCAGCTGCAACTGCAGCGCCGAGGCCTCCTGCTGCCAGTGGCGATGCAACCCCGCCGGCGCCACCACCACGATGCGGCAGTCGGCCGCACGCACCATCGCCCGCGCCGCCGCAAGAGCAGTGAGCGTTTTGCCCAGGCCCATGGCATCGGCCAGCACGGCACCCCGCCGCGCCAACAACCAACGCGCCGCGGCCCGCTGATGGGCAAACAACACCCGCCCATCCGGCAGGGGCTCCTGCAGATCGGCGAGCTGCACGAGGGTGCGATGAGGCGGCAGGGGCGGCAGGGGTTGCTCCAACCATGCGAACCACTGCTGAAGGTCGGGGTCGACGGCAAAGCGACCACCGAACTGGCGGCGCAGAACCGCCGCTGCCTCCAGCGGGAACTGCCAGCAGCCGTGCCGCGCCATCCACTGCCCGCGCGGCCGCACGGCCCTGAGCTGGGCCTGGGTAACGGCGTCGAACGGCAGCTGCACCTCAATGCAACCCGACGCGCCCAGACGGATCAGGCAGCGGGGCGGCGCTGGTAGCGAGGCAGGCAAGGGACGACGCGGCGTTGCGGGGCCATCGCTCCATCGTCGCGCAGCGATGTTGATTCTAAGCAACCCCTAGCTGGATGCAAGAACCGTGATCAAGCCTCAAAACTGCATCGCTCGACACATTGACATCCCAGCCACCGCAGGCAAACTCTTGGCAACCGAGCCAAGCGGATGCACGCCAGGGATGCGGTTTTCCTTGAAGATCTGTGCCCCAAACTTCGCGTTCGACGCTGGAGACAAAATCTCCACTCCTTTACACACAAGACCTGCATTTACTGCGGGAAACCATCTGAATCAATCGATCACGTGCTGCCGCAGAGCCGCGGCGGGCTGAGCACCACGGAAAACTGCGTGCCGGCCTGCCTGGCCTGCAATGGCCGCAAAAGCGATGCCGATGCCTTCGAGTGGTACCGCCGCCAGCGCTTCTACGACCCCCGCCGCGCCATGGCGATTCGCGCCTGGACCGACGGCGACCTGCGCCTGGCGATGCGGCTGCTGCAGTGGGCCAGCCCCGGCCCTTCCGGCCTGGAACTGCAGGCGGCTTGATCCACCGCAGCCGGCCCACGCCAGAGCAAACCCCTCACCAGATCCGGCAGGCCGCCACACCGTTGTGGCGCTGGCAGATCTCGGCCTGAGCGCGCGGCTGCTCCGGTGCAAGCAGGGCCGCGCCCAGCACCAGGCCCAGCACTGCGGGCAGCAGCAGACCACGCACACGCACCCGGCTGCGAACCGAAGGACGCCGCAGACCGTGGGCCAGGGGCAGCGCATGGGCCACAGGCAGGGGAGTAGAGAAACAGGAAGCGGTCATCGCCGAATCCAAGCAGTGATACAGGTGTACTCATGACCTCCCGCGCTGTCAACCCGGGGGCCAGGGTGCTTGTGGTGGGCGGGGGCTACAGCGGCGAGCGCTTTGCCCGCGCCGCAGCCGCCCGCGGCGCCGAGGTGTGGCTCACCTACCGCCGCAGCAAGCCTGAGCAGCCAGCCGATCCGGGCACTGCGCCCCTGCATTGGCTGCACTTCGACGCCGAAGCCCAGGCCATCCCCCCCCTGCCCGAGCAGCTCAGCCATGTGCTGATCACCCTGCCGCCGGATGCCTCGGGCTCCGATGCTGCGCTGGAGCATCTGCTGGAGCCCCTGCGCCAGCAGCCCCTGCGCTGGCTGGGCTACCTCTCCACCACCGGCGTCTATGGCGACAGCCAGGGGGCCTGGGTGGATGAGCACTCCCCCACCCAGCCCACGCTGGCCCGCAGCCAGGCCCGGCTGCAGTGCGAGCAGCGCTGGCTGAGCAGCGGCCTGCCGGTACAGAGCTTTCGCCTACCGGCGATCTACGGCCCAGGGCGCTGTCCGTTTGAGCAGCTGCGCAGCGGCCAGGCACGGCTGGTGCACAAGCCCGGCCAGGTGTTCTGCCGCATCCATGTGGACGACATCGTGGGCGCCCTGCTGCATGCCACCGATCAAGCGGAGGGTCGCAGGCCACCGGTGATCAATGTGAGCGACAACGTTCCCTGCCCATCCAGCGAAACCCTGGGCTACGCCGCGCACCTGCTGGGCTGCAAGCTGCCGAATGTGCAACGCTTCGAGGCGATCGCCCCGCAGATGAGCCCCATGGCCCTCAGCTTCTGGGCCGACAACCGCCGCGTGCGCAACAACCTCCTCTGCGGCGAACTGGGCTACCGCCTGCGCTACCCCAGCTACCGGGAAGGCTTCGCCGCCAGCCTGGCGGAAGAGCAAAGGCGCAGCGCCAAGCAGCCGTGATGGAATCAGGTTGAGGCGTTGGGTTCCGCCGGAGCATCCGGATCGGGAACAAACGGCACACCCACGTCGTGCAGGAGCCGATTCCAATGCAGCTCCACCCAACCGCTCTCCACCCCTTTCACCAGGCCGAAGGCGATCAGCAGCAACAACAACCAGCGCAGCATGCTCCTCTCAGCCAGCCCCACGCACGCTAAGCGGGTTCGCCTGGCCGTCTCCCTGGGGGATCCAGCTGGGATCGGTGCGGAGGTCACGCTCAAAGCCCTGGCCCAGTGGCCCGCCGATCAGCCTTCCCCGCTACTGGTGGGCTGCCGCCGCTGGCTGGAGCACACCTATCAACAGCTGAAATCCTGCAGCACGGCCCCCCTGGCCGACCCGGCCACGCTGGAGGTGCTGGATCTCCCTCTGGAGCAGCCTCTGGCACCAGGCCAATCCGGGGCGGCCAGTGGCGACGCCAGCTTTCACTGGCTCAGCGCCGCTGTGGAGCAAGTGCAAAGCGGCGCCTGCACCGCCTTGGTGACAGCACCGATCGCCAAGCACGCCTGGCACGCCGCCGGCCACCACTACCCAGGCCAAACCGAACGCCTGGCTGAGCTCTGCGGCAAGGCCGCAGCCTCGATGCTGTTCACGGCGCGCTCACCCCAGAGCGGCTGGCGGCTCAACACGCTGCTGGCCACCACCCACATCCCACTGGCGGCCGTGCCGCAACAGCTGAATAGCGCACGCATCAGCCACAAACTGGATGTGCTGCTGGCCTTCTGCCAACGCTTTCGCACGCAGCCAAGGCTGGTGGTGGCGGGCCTCAATCCCCATGCCGGTGAGGCAGGGCAGCTGGGGCGCGAGGAGGTGGACTGGCTGATCCCCTGCCTGGATGCATGGCGGCAGCAGCATCCGCAGGTGGAGCTGATCGGACCACTGCCGCCCGATACCTGCTGGCTCAACGCCGGCCTGGCCTGGCGAGGCAAACAGGCTCAAGCGGCCGATGGCTATCTAGCCCTGTATCACGATCAGGGCCTGATCCCGGTGAAGCTGCTGGCCTTTGATCAGGCCGTGAACACGAGCCTCGGGCTGCCCTTTCTGCGCACCTCACCCGATCACGGCACAGGGTTTGACATCGCCGGGCGCGGCATCGCCAGGGCAGCAAGCATGGAGGCTGCCCTGGAGACGGCGCTGGAGCTGGGTTAGCCCGGCTTCACGCGCATCAGCACCTGGCCGAATTCCACGGGGGTGCCGTTCTCCACGAGGATCTCCACCACCTCGCCACTCACTTCCGACTCCAGCTCGTTCATCAGCTTCATCGCCTCGAGGATGCAGACGGTCTGGCCGACGTTGATGCGGGCGCCGAGCTCCACAAAGGCCGGATCACCAGGCGAGGGAGCGCGGTAGAAGGTGGCCACCATCGGAGCGGTGATTTCCACCAGATCGCTGCGCACCGCAGGAGCGGCGGGAGGTGCCACAGAAGGCGTGGCCGGAGCGGCCGCCACCGGTGCGGGCAGGGCAGCAGGCGCGGCTTGCATCACCACCTGGGGCTGGCTGGCCGGCAGATTGCGACGCAGCTCGAGGCGGAAATCGTCGCCTTCAAGTTTGAGCTCCTGGATATCGCTCTCGCCGAGCAGAGCGATCAGCTCCCGCAGTTGGTTGTGATCGAGTTGCATGGCGATCAGTTCTCGCGGCCGAGGTAGCTGTCGGTGCGGGTATCGATCTTGATCTTTTCACCGATCGACAGGAACAGCGGCACCATCACCTGAGCGCCGGTTTCCACAATCGCGGGCTTGGTGCCGCCGGTGGCGGTGTCGCCCTTCACGCCGGGATCGGTTTCGGTGATCTCCAGCACCACCGAGTTGGGCAGTTCCACCTCCAGGGGCTTGCCGTTCCAATACACAACGTTCACCTCCATGCCTTCCTTGAGGTACTTGCGCTGATCGCCGATCTGCTTGGCGGTCAGGCGGGTTTCCTCGTAGGAGGACATGTCCATGAAGACGTAGTCGTCGCCCTCCATGTAGGTGTGCTGCAGCACAGCCTTCTCCAGCTGCGCCTGGGGCACGGTTTCGCCGGCGCGGAAGGTTTTTTCCACCACGTTGCCGCTCTGCACCGCCTTGAGCTTGGTGCGCACGAACGCGGACCCCTTGCCGGGCTTCACGTGCAGGAATTCAACGACGCGCCAGACCTGGCCATCGAGCTCAATCGTTGTGCCGGTACGAAAGTCGTTGCTTGAGATCATTCCGGCAGAACGGGTCAGGCCGGATTGTACGGCTGTGCCAGAGTCCGGGCAGAAACGAGGCTGCAGCATGGATCTCAAGCGCTGGCTCCTGGCCTTGGTGGTGCTGCTGGGCCTGTGGGGCCCCATCGGCGCCGCCCCGGCCCACGCCGCTCTGCCCCCCGGCAACGCCGTGAAGGACCCCACCGCGATCCTGCGCAACGCCCTGCCGATCGATGCTCCGGATCTGCAGGAGCTGCAGCACCGCCTGGAGAGCACCAGCGACGACCTGCGCGCCAAACGCTGGAGCGCCCTCACCACCACAGCCCGCCGCAGCCAGACGCTGCTGGGCAGCAAGCGTGAGGCGATTCTCAAGAGCCTGCCCAGCGCTGACCAAGCCGTGGGCAGCGCCCTGCTGGATCAGCTGGAAACGCAGCTGCAGGAGGTGGCCGCTGCCACCGAGGTGAGCGATCGCGACGGCTTCCTGGAGGCCCGCCGCACCGCTCTGAGCACCATCGGCCAGCTCGAGGCCCTGCTGGTGGGCGATTTCCCGTTTGAGATCCCGGCTGAATACGCCGATCTGCCCCGCCTGCTCGGCCGCGCCACCGTGGAGATCGAAACCACCCAGGGCACCTTGATCGCCGTAGTGGATGGCTACAACGCGCCGCTCACGGCCGGTGCCTTCGTGGATCTGGTTCAGAAAGGCTTCTACAACGGCCTTCCCTTCACCCGCGCCGAAGACTTCTACGTGCTCCAAACCGGCGATCCCAAGGGCCCGGAAACCGGCTACATCGACCCGAAAACGAAGGTCGAGCGCACCGTTCCGCTCGAGATCAAGGTGCCCGGTGAAGCGGAGCCTTACTACAACGCCACCTTTGAGGATCTGGGTCAGTTCACGGCTCAGCCGGTGCTGCCCTTCGCCACCCTCGGCACCCTCGGCTGGGCCCATTCCGATGAAGCCCTCAACGATGGATCGTCGCAGTTCTTCTTCTTCCTCTACGAAGCAGAGCTCACCCCCGCGGGCCTCAACCTGGTGGATGGCCGCTACAGCGCCTTCGGCTACGTGGTGGACGGTTTCGATGTGCTCGAGGAGCTCGGCATCGAAGACGGCATCGTGAAGGCCAAGGTGATCGAAGGGGCCGAGAACCTCCAAGAGCACGCCTGATCCCGTGCGCCTGCGCGACCTGGGCGAGTGGGAGCTGCTGCGGCGCCTGGCCGCCTACGCCCCCGCCGGCCAGTTCAACGACGACGCCGCTCTGCTGGAGGAACGCAGCGGCCAGCAGCTGGTGGTGAACACCGATGTGCTGGTGGAGGGCGTGCACTTCAGTGACGCCACCATCGGGCCCAGGGATCTGGGCTGGCGCGCCGCGGCCGCCAACCTCTCGGATCTGGCGGCGATGGGCTGCACGAGCGTGGCGGGGATCACCGTGGCCCTGGTGGCCCCCGGTGACACCGCCTGGAGCTGGGTGGAAGGGGTGTACGCAGGGCTGCGCGATGCGCTGGAGCCCTATGGGGCTGTGATCCTTGGGGGCGACTGCAGCAGCGGCCGCGAGCGGCTGCTCTCAATCACCGCCCTGGGGCGCCTGGCCGATGGCACAGCGATCCGGCGGGGCGACGGGCGCCCGGGCGACTGGCTGATCAGCAGCGGCCCCCATGGCCTGAGCCGTCTGGGGCTGGCCCTGCTGCTGGAGGAGCTGGAGGCCGCCCAGGTGAGCCCAGAGCTGCGGCAGCGGGCGATCCAGGCCCACCGCCGGCCCACTCCGCGACTGGACGCCGTAGCAGCCCTGCACAGCACCCGCCCCAGCGGCCTGCCCTGGCGCGTGGGAGGCACCGACAGCAGCGATGGTCTGGCGGCCGCCGTGAAGGCGATTGCCGCCACCAGTGGCTGCGGGGCTGTGCTGGAGCGCAGCCAGCTGCCGATCGATCCCGAACTGGCTCAGCTCGAGGCCGGCGAACACTGGTGCCTGGGAGGCGGTGAGGATTTCGAGCTGGTGCTGGCGCTGCCGCCCAGCTGGGCCGAGGCGCTGCTGGCGGCCTTACCGAGCACCAGCCGCATCGGCACCCTTGTGGAGGCAGAGCCAGGCCTGGTGCGCTGGCAGGAGAGCGGCGAAGCGCTGGCAGCAGCGGAACAAGGCTTTACGCACTTCGGCTGAACGGCCAGTCAGGGTCGCGATCGACCCACAGCGCAGCCAAGCAACAAAAAGCCGCCCTTGAAGGGCGGCTGAAGCGGGTGAGCCCAGGCTGATCTGATCAGCCCCGGGCTTCAACCGAACTCACTTCCAGTTCTTGGCCACGATCTCGGCGAGGTCGACCACGCGCTGGCTGTAGCCCCACTCGTTGTCGTACCAGCACACGATCTTCACCATGTTGCCGCCCATCACCAGGGTGAGATCGGCGTCGACGATGGTGCTCTCGTCGGTACCGGCGTGGTCGCTCGACACCAGGGGCAGATCGCAGTACTTGATGATCCCCTTCATGCCGTTCTCGGAAGCGGCCTTAAGCACGGCATTCACTTCCTCGGCGGTGGTGTCGCGGCCGGTCTCGAACACCATGTCGCACACCGACACGTTGGGGGTAGGAACGCGCAGAGCGATACCGCTGAGCTTGCCCTTCACCTCGGGGTACACCAGAGCCACAGCCTTGGCGGCGCCGGTGCTGGTGGGAACGATGTTCACGGCGGCGGCGCGGGCGCGGCGCAGGTCGCGGTGGGCGGCATCGAGGATGCGCTGGTCACCCGTGTAGCTGTGGGTGGTGGTCATCGTGCCCTTCACGATGCCGAAGGCCTGGTCGATCGTTTTCACGATCGGCGCCATGCAGTTGGTGGTGCAGCTGGCGTTGGAGAGGATGTCCCAGTCCTCGTGGCGGTACTGGTCGGCGTTCACGCCCACCACGAAGGTGCCCACCTTGGCGCCCTTGCCAGGTGCGGTGAGGATCACTTTCTTGGCACCGGCCTCGAAGTGCTTGCTGGCGCCCACGTCGTCGTTGAACACGCCGGTGGACTCGATCACCAAATCCACGCCCCACTCCTTCCAGGGGAGGTTGGCGGGGTTGCGGTCGTAGAAGGTTTTGATCGTCTTGCCGTTCACGACGATCGTGTCGTCGGTGGTGGTCACCTCTGCGTTGCGCAGGGGGCCAAGCATCGAGTCGTACTTGAGCAGGTGAGCGTTGGTGGTCGTGTCACCTGAACCGTTGATGCCCACCAGCTCGATGCCGGTGTTCTCTCCACGGCTGAGCCAGCAACGCATGAAGTTGCGACCGATACGGCCGAATCCATTGATCGCAACCTTGATGGTCATGGCATCGAGCGGGGAAGCCCGCTAGCAAGGGGGATTTGGCCGCCGATCATACAGAGATCATTGGGATGTCCCCATCTGGGGACATGGGTTTGCGCGCCTGGCTCGAAGCTCTCAAATCCCTCTCAAACACACCGATCCGGGCAGACAAGGGGAACTTCCCGGCTTACCGTCTCCCCAGGCTTGGAGATGCCCTTGGCCCAACAGCTCGATCGCCGTCAACCCCTCCATTTCATTGGAGTCGGCGGCATCGGCATGTCGGCCATCGCCGGCATCCTGGCGGATCGGGGCTTCCAGGTGAGTGGTTCCGACCCGCGCGACAACGCTGTATTGCAGGACCTGCGCAGCCGCGGCGTGCGCGTGTTCCGGGAACAGAGCGCCACCACCATCGCCGCCATCCGCAGCGGCACCTCCACCCAACCGCTGGTGGTGGTGAGCTCGGCGGTGCCCGCCACAAACCCTGAACTGCAGGAAGCCCGCCGGGCCGGGCTGGAGATCGCCCATCGCTCCGATGTGCTCGCCGCCCTGATCGCCGGCCAAAACTCCGTGGCCGTGGCCGGCAGCCACGGCAAAACCACCACCAGCACGCTGATCGCCAGCCTGCTGCACGCCACCAACCACGACCCCACCGCCGTGATCGGCGGCGTGGTGCCCGCCTTCGGCAGCAACGGCCGCAACGGCAAAGGCGCCCTGCTGGTGGCCGAAGCCGATGAATCCGATGGAACCCTGGTGAAATTCCAGGCCTGGCTGGGGGTGATCACCAACCTGGAGCTCGATCACACCGATCACTACGCCGATCTGGCTGCCCTGATCGCCACCCTGCAGCGCTTCGGCCGCGGCTGTGAGCAGCTGCTGGCCAACCGCGACTGCCCGATCCTCAGCCAACAGTTCAACGCCAGCCACTGGTGGTCCACCAGCAGCGCCGATGGCGTGGATTTCGCCGCCATCCCCGTGGAGCTGAGCGGCGACAGCACCCTGGCCGACTTCTACGAGCAGGGAACCTGTGTGGGCCGGTTCACCCTGCCCCTGCCCGGGCTGCACAACCTCAGCAATGCCACCGCAGCCATGGCGGCCTGCCGGCTGCACGGCGTGTCGTTTGCGGAACTGCGCCAGGCCGTGGAGAGCCTGCAGGCCCCCGGCCGCCGCTTCGACTACCGCGGCACCTGGGCCGAGCGCCAGGTGGTGGATGACTACGCCCATCACCCCAGCGAGGTGGGCGCCACGCTCGCCACCGCGCAATTGATGGTGAGCAGCGGACGCAGCCCGCTGCCGGAGGTGCCCCAACGGGTGCTGGCGGTGTTCCAACCCCATCGCTACAGCCGCACTGCCGAATTCCTCGAGCCCTTCGCCGCGGCCCTGGGCCAGGCCGATGAGGTGTTGCTGGCACCGCTGTATGCAGCCGGGGAAGCACCGATTGCCGGCATCTCCAGCCATGCCCTGGCCGCCGCCATCCAGCGGCTCAGGCCCGACCTAACCGTAACGGTGGCCGACAGCCTCGACGAGCTGGCCGATGCCGTGGCCGAGCGCAGCGTTCCAGGCGATCTGGTGCTGGCCATGGGCGCCGGTGATGTGAATGGGCTTTGGGGGCGCCTGCAGAACCGCGAAGACCCCCTCGCCACGTTTCCCGTAGCGGCATGACGGCCGCCACCCCACTCGGCCTGCGGCGCTCCGTGGGATTGGCGGACTACACGACATGGCGTGTGGGCGGATCGGCCCAGTGGTTTGCGGAACCGGAGAGCGCTCTTCAACTGCAGGCTCTACTCGCCTGGGCTCAGGCCGAAGGCCTGCCGAGCTTGGTGATCGGCGCCGGCTCCAACCTGCTGGTGAGCGATGCGGGCCTGGAGGGCCTCACCCTCTGCAACCGCCGCCTGCAGGGCGCCGTGCTCGATGCCGGCACGGGGCTGATCGAAGCCCAGGCCGGCGAACCGATCCCGAGCCTGGCGCGCCGGGCCGCCCGGGCTGGCCTCGCTGGTCTGGAGTGGTCGGTGGGCATCCCCGGAACGGTGGGTGGCGCCGCCGTGATGAATGCCGGCGCCCAGGGCGGCTGCACCGCGGAGGTGCTGGAGAGCGTCACCGTGATTGAGCCCCACCGGCCCCACCAGCCGTTCGAGCTGCGCGCCGGCGAGCTCGATTTCGCCTATCGCCACAGCCGCCTGCAGGAGGAGCCACTGGTGGTGCTCTCAGCTCGATTCCGGCTGAACGCCGGCCACGATCCAGCCGACGTGAGCCGGCGCACCAGTGCCAACCTGCACAGCCGCACCAGCACCCAGCCGTATCAGCAGCCCAGCTGCGGCAGCGTGTTCCGCAACCCTGAGCCCCACAAGGCCGGCCAACTGATCGAGGCTCTGGGTTTGAAGGGTCTGAGTATGGGCGGAGCCCAGGTGTCGCCGATTCACGCCAATTTCATCGTGAACACCGGCGCCGCCACCGCCACCGAGATCGATCAGCTGATCGGAGCTGTGCAGCAGCGGATCCAGGCCGCCCACGGCATCACCCTGCACACCGAGGTGAAGCGGCTGGGGCCCTTCGAGGGCATCGCCCTGGCGGCCTGAGCCCACCCGCAGCACCGCGTAACCTGCGCCCAACTGCACAGGCGCCGCCATGGCCGGTTTCGGACTTCCCAACTTCGGCCAGCTCACCGAGGCCTTCAAGAAGGCGCAGCAGATCCAGCAGGACGCCGCCAAGCTTCAGGAGGAGCTCGATGCCATGGAGCTCGAGGGCACCAGCAGCTGCGGCCGCGCCAGCGTGTGGCTCTCCGGCAACCAGCAACCCCTGAAGGTGCACCTCGATCCCGCCCTGCTGGCTGAGGGTGCTCCTGCCGCAGAAGCCGCCACGCTCGATGCGCTCAAAGCGGCCTACGAGCTTTCCACAGGCACGATGAAGCAGCGCATGGAAGAGCTCACCGGCGGGCTCAACCTGAACCTGCCTGGCCTGGGCTGAGCCCGAAGCTCACTCCGCCTCATCCGGCTCGTTCTGGCGCAGGCGGCGCCGCGACACTTGCCGCAAGCGTTGATCCAGCAGCGGCTCGCGACGACTGCCGCGCTGCTTGAGCCCAGCCCCATCCACGCTGCGGGAGCGCTCCCGCAGTGCCTGGGCCTGCACGGCCTCCAGGCAGCTGATGTAGAGGGGATGGCGATCCCAGTCGACCCCCACAGCGCAGCCGGGATCGCCTTGATGCAGGCAATTCTTGAAGCGGCAAACGCCGCGCGAGAGCCGCTCACGGATCTCAGGAAACAGCGGCCCCAGCTCCACCGGATCCGCCGGTAGATCCGGGCGGTTGAA
>Ga0194115_10003027_pt1 | contig 19268 bp, 18 predicted proteins | sample TA2MahsurfametaG_3_FD_148656 | JGI IMG/M metagenome (GOLD analysis project Ga0194115, IMG submission 148656) | Freshwater microbial communities from Lake Tanganyika, Tanzania - TA2015002 Mahale S4 surface | ecosystem: Environmental > Aquatic > Freshwater > Lake | place: Tanzania: Lake... | reverse complement strand
ACGCAACGAACGCCCGCTGCACCACTACCACAACACGTTCAGAACCGCCCTGGGCATGGAGCCACTGCCACTCGTCACGAACTGACTCGCCACTCTCACAACGGGCTCGTAACCGAAATCGCCCAAATGCGTAACTGGCGACATCCATTGACACTGCCCCACCAAGGCCTGGAGACTTTCGCTCCGCCTCCTCGCTCGTGTGGTCAGGCGGGAGAGAAGGTGGCCAGCGCGGTACGTGCGGAGACAAAACGATCAGCGGCGCGGTCGATGCTGCCGCGGGCCGCGCGAATCGAGTTGCCGAGCAGTAGATACCCGACCGCCGCCACTGATCCGGTGATGGGTTCAGAGCTTGCTGCCGTTGCTGCGTGCCCCAATCCACTTGCGATGAGTACATCGCGCGTGCGGCGGCCGGCTGTGCGAAGTATGTCGGACTCTTTCATGTCGGTGCCTAGGTAACTGCCCATGGCGCGGCCGGCGATCAGTAGAAGGCTGATCAGGGGCACATCCGTCAGGACCTTCTGTAGCAGTGGTTCATGTGTACCACCATGGAGAATGCTGAGCGCGTCGTCGCGTACCGAAGCATGGCTGATACCCATGTCAACGATCGTTCGTCCACCGCCCGTCGGAAAGTGCGCGCCGGGGTGAACCACGGTGTACCCGTGTTCCCCTGCAAAGTGCGCAGCCGCCTCGGAGTTGGCGTAGACAACGTGAACATCCGGATACCGCGTGAAGTGCTCGCGGATCGTTGCCGCGGTATCAGAGATTTTCACCTCAGCGTGAACCGTTGATGCCTGCCCACTCGGGTCGACGAGATCAAGATCCCAACCCGGCTGATTGGGCGAAGCCGCAAGACGTGCCACGCGACCGTCGGGAACGGGTACGTGTCCCGAGTTGATCAGATCGAGCGCAATTTGTTCACCAACGTGGCCCTGGATGCGGTTGACCGCCCCCATGCGCGACTGCTCGTCCGAGGTCGCGAAACGTTGGATGTCATCGGCGTCGAGTCCCGTGCGGGCGAGAACGCCATCGGCATGGGGTGGGAGTGTGCCCGAACTGAGGCCTTGGTCGGCGATGATCTCGACTGCGGCAACCGCGGTGATGACCGCATCGGCCGTGCCGACGGTGTGCGACCACGTCGGATCATCACGCGTGAGGCGGCCTTCCAAGCACAGGATGCGGCGCTCATTCGAGGTGAGACGGCGACGAAGATCCTCGAACCGCTGGAGACTGTGGTCGAACGACGCGCGTATGCCGGCCGGAACTTCTTCCTCAGGATGCTCGGGAAGGCTCATGTTCTTGGATCCCCGAGTTCTTCCTCGAGTCGAGCGATTCTCGCCTCTTGTGTGGCAATCACACGCAACGCCTCGTCGAGGGCCGCCTCCAACTCTGCGCGGTAACGGTCGAGGCCCATCAGTTTTGTCGTCTTGTCCATCACCTTCGCTGTTGCACGTGACGTGACGTTGACTGCGCCTTTCGCGGCCTTGATACTTGTGTCGACTACCTGGGCGGTGCGACCGCCACGCTTGCGCAGTTTGTCAAACGTTGCCTCGGACTTTTCCTTGGCTGACCCGAACCCGTTCTGCATTGACTCTCTGAAGCCCATGGCGAAACGGTAGTCCCGGTGCCAGCCAGCAAACAACCGCGAACAGCGGGGCCATGAGTGAAGTGATCTACGGACGCAACGAACGCCCGCTGCACCACTACCACAACACGTTCAGAACCGCCCTGGGCATGGAGCCACTGCCACTCGTCACGAACTGACTCGCCACTCTCACAACGGGCTCGTAACCGAAATCGCCCAAACGCGTAACTGGCGAAATCCATTGACGCTGCCCCACCAAGGGCTGGGGACTTTCGCTCCGCCTCCTAAAGGCGCGGGGGCGGAGCCGAACCCGCTCCGTCAACTGAACCCAACGCCTCCACAGGTTAGTTCGGGCAGACCGGATCAAAACGGGCGTGTACGAATCTCACAGACGTGGCCCTCCCTCACAAGATCTAGAAACCAGTCGGCTGTCGCCGTAGATGGCATCCACGTATTGTCCGCGAAGGATCACTCCGCCGACGGACAAACTCTCCACCACCGGCCCGAGGGACACCTGCGAGGTGTCCATGATCTGGGGCCGTGAGGCCACCATCAAGGAGATGCGGGCTGCCAGCCCGTTGGCTAGTTCGGTGCGTGCCAGTTCGTCCTGCAGGAACAGCCAGGTGGCTGTGAGCGGGTCGAAGTTCACGTCATTGGAGAGGTACTCCCGCACGAATTCGATCGGCGTGGGCGCACCCCATACAGCGTTTTCCTCCAGGTACGCCGTGGCGATGTCCACGATCAATCCGCGGTGCAGGTCGACGATGTTGGGGGGGAATGGGGTCGGCCGTCCGGGTTGCTTCCCACCACCCAGTGCAGGTGAGCACCCTGTCCACGTCGTTCCACGACATCTCCAGCCCTGCTGGCGCGCTCTGGGCGACCTCAGCGATGCGGCGGTTCACCTCCCCCGCCCAACCGTGCCTGTACCCGAGTGGCTCCAGCACCGGAACCACCAGTCCTTCAAGCTTTCCTGCCATTTCAACCTACTATGTGTGTATGTTCGTACACACATAGTAGGCCTGAGTACGGGCATACACAACCCGCGGACACGGTTTTCCTAGGATTGGGTCGTGGGGCGCAAGGTTGACGTAGACGATCTAATCGGAGCGCACGAGATCGCCCAGCGTCTCGGCGTAGGCCGCCCTCAGGTCATCCACGAGTGGCGTCGGCGACATCGCGACTTCCCAGAGCCGATTGCGACTCTCAAAACTGCACTGATCTGGAGCTGGCCCGAAATTAGGGACTGGGCCAAGCGAACTGGCCGCCTTAACTAGGCGACAAAGAGCCAAGGGACGGACGGCTTTCCGCTGCTGCAAGACTCAATTTGATTCTTCAAGTCATGAACCACGGAAGTGAGATCTTCGCGAAGTGAGCACTCCCACAGAACCGCAACCGACCATCCCGCTTGACGTAGCTCTTTCCTAACAAGATCATCGCGCATAATCGACCGGGGAAACTTTGCGGAACGAGAAGTTAGGGCACCGCCAGATTGATTCAACAAGCGACATTTGTAGTGGCGGTGCCAATAGCAACCGTGGACGAAGACCGCGATATTCCCTCCTCGAATCACGAAATCGGGGCGCCCGGGAAGAACCTCTGGACATGATCCGGTTTCTAGACCAACTCGATCAAACTCGCTAGCGACTATTCGCTCAAGGTTGGAGTCAAATGTCCGCATCAATTCGTTTCAGATCAACGTAGGAATAATCGACATTGCAGCGGCGTAGCCAAGCGGCCCTGGGACCGCGTCACCTATCCACTTCGCCAACAACGACCTCGATGGCGGTTGATCATCCAATACGAACTTGAATGAATCCGGAAAGCCTTGAATTCTCGCCGCCTCTCGCGGAGTTATTGGACGCCTCCTTAGAGGATGGACAAACCGACCTCGACCAGGCGTCATGAAACCCGTGGTGATGGTTCCTGAAGGCTTGTCCCATCGCATCCGACCGTATGAAGATGGATACGTGTGGCCGTCTTGGTGAGATTTTGGACGAATGTGATCAGGCAGCGTGTACAGGTTGTTGTCAAAGAGGAAATTTATTCGTTCAATGTTCTCATCGCTCATTTTCCCGACTTGATCCATAAAGGACGGAGAATCAACATCAAGAACGTCACTTAGAAGCCAGTTCAGCGACCGCGGTTCCGACCCTAGGGCATCAACAATCTCCCTGAGAGGGATTAAAGGTTGGCTAGATGATGCGCTTAAGAAGTGTCTCTTTCTTGTCTGTGGCCACCCGATTGAGGTCGCTGCAACAACGGCATCGTCTATTGACCACTTCAACTCACCGAGTAATTCGCGCGTAATTCGGACCGATTCGTATTTGTCATGAAGAACTGCTGGAACGTTCTCAATCAAGATTCCCTTCGCGCCAACTGCCACAGCAATTTCCGCCGCAGTCGGATAGAGGGCGTTCCTAACGTCATCACGGCGAGTGTGATTGTTCAGGTTGGAGTGACCCTGACACGGAGGACCAGCAACGACCAGGTCAACGTCACCAACAAAATCTTCAAGTTCTTCATGAACCAGGACTGGGTCATAATAGAAACGCGCCATTCCGTCCTTGATGACGACCTGAGAATCAAGAATGTCCTTGACAGATCGACCGACAGTCTTGATCGGTCTGTGATTCTTTCGGTAGATACCGAGTGCAGCTACATCGGTATCGACTGCGAATTTGACATCAATCTTGAGTCCGAACGCGTTCGCAGCCATTCGAATTCCATTGGTGAAGCCACCCGATCCGCAGAATAGATCCGCAAGTCGCAGTCGTCGAATGTCGGTGTCTGCTCGCCGAACTACCGGAATTTCGCCACGGATGACTTGCAGCCACCATTCATCGTCCGCCGCGACATCATTGAGCCTGGACACCAGTGTCGTCTCAAATATTCGATCACCGATGGAAATCCTGCGAACTAACTGGCCCGGTTCTTCCCTGAATATTTCGTGTGAGAAAGCCCCAACAGGTCCAAGTTTGCTGTTGCTAGTCAAGGTCATCATCTTGGTCTTCGGCTGAGAAGATCTCCCGTTGTCTCGTCACATAGTCAATGGCCTCATCATCAGACATTAAGTAGGTAGCAACCGTGGCCTTGGGGCGGTTTATCCGATCCCGAACAAATTTTCGCAAGTCTGAAGTGGGAATATGATCCGCGCGATGACTATCAATGAGCGCTTGAGCGAGATTGCGCTCCGATCCTGTTGACACGCGGACAACATGGCTTTGCCAGAAGTCATGGTGCCTCGGACCCAAGTCAGTGAGAACAGAGAAGTCCAAATCTCCATTTGGAAGGACTTGTCGTGCAACTTGGGCTCTCAGAAACATGCGACACGTGAGGATATCCGCGATATTGGTTCCTGCTCCGATCGCTTCCTTCCCGAGGGGCTTTCCAGAGGGTGTGTCCCTGACAATGAGGAACTGAAGGAGGGAAGACGCCGACACCCAACGCCAGAACCCTGCGTCGTCTCTAATTTCCACTGGTACATCACGAAGACTGAGATAGAGCTCACCGGAACACTCAAGTTCAACAATTTCAGGCAAGACTCCAGACTCACATCTGGCGACGGCCTTCAAATTCAATCGACGAAGTGGCTCAAGATCCAAGAGCTCGCCGTCACCTAGTTCTACTCCAAGTTGATCAATGTCAATCGCCTCGTTAGCAATCAACGCATCCCGCAACTTTTCTGAGTCATTTTGAGAAAATGATCGGTACCTCAATTTTGATTCTCCTCAAGTTCAAGACTCTCGAGAGCCCGCGGTTGATAGGAGTACACCGCTTGAACTCGTGCCAGTGATCTCTCTGGACGGTCAATCAGTTCCTCGAGAAGTTGCTCGGCGGTGTCGTGGTGACCAGGCGCTTGACCCTTTCTCAGCAGCATGTTAATCAACTTCCCGGACACGGTGCGCTTTAGATCTTCATAATTGGGTGGCGTACCAACCTCCACGATTTGCCGATTGAGCTCAACCGACGATCGCAGAACAACATCACTCAGAATTGCAACTCCAATCTGCGCAACGTGGAGCTTTGATGCGCTACTACCCCTTCGAGCCATAATCCGATCAAGCAAGAGACCATCAACGTACGTGACGAGGACGTCATTCAACCGATTGGTGGTAACGGGACTTTCCATTCGCTTGATGTAGACAGAAGCATTCTTTGGCACCCGTTCGGTGACTCGCGTCTCCTCATTGAGCCGTCTTATCTCAAGTCCGCTGCCTTCTGTATTTGTAGAAACAAAAGAGAAGCGTGCCTCCGAAAGGATCGTGTGTCGATGTCTAGGAGCTAGTGAGTTCTCAGGAAGATCTCGCTCAACGTCGAGAGTTATTGCAACCTGGGCCTGAAAACCGGTGTGATGTGCGAAGAGAGGACTCAGATCTGGTCGAGTCTCTCCGTCAAATTGAATAGATAGCGGCATTTCGCCGAGCTTCTCCATCAGTTCGGAGAACACCACATCCGACAAGTTCATGAACTTTGAGTATGTTCGAACGCTGAGCCTGAGGTCTTCCAAAGTCAGATCAAGTGGTTCAATTAGTGTCTTAATTTCAGAGAGATCCAAATCAACTTCTACAAATGACTGCACTTCAGAAAGCGATGCGAGATGTTCATTTGAGAGTCGATGTTCTCCAATTGCGAAAGTATTCACTCTCGTCTTGATCACGGTAGAGGCAAGTGCATCCCAGAGATCTTCATAGGCATCGTCGTAGGGGCGTACTACTAATGAAAGCTCACGGGACATGAATGACCGCCTCTACATCAAGTTCGCCAACCCATGTTCTGTCGTATGCAGGAGTGGTCCAATTGACCTCGAAGGGCTTGTCACTACACTCGCCAACATAGGTGTTTGGGTCTGTTTCTGAACGCACGAACCCACTGGGAACAGAGATTGCCAGTTCTACCGGTTTGCCTCTAGAGATTTCATCTGGCAAGTAGTAGTGCAGAGTGAACTTGCATGGTCCCGACCTTTCCGAACTTCGCTGCAAAACCACCTTTCCTGAAACCTGGATGAGGTGGTCTCCAATTGCTCTCTTCTTGGGACGACTACGGCGAATCGCAAAATCACGATCTCCGGACGGGGGCGGACCGCCGCCTGAATCAAAGATCAAATCCCTTAGTTCCTTGTCAAGATCTTTGAACCTGATAGGTCGATCATCTTCCTCAGGCGTGATTGACCTTGAATACTCCTTTACTTCCCTCAGAACTGAGTTGTTGATGTTCTGAACTAGAAGACGGATCTTCTCTCTAGTCTCAGCATTGGGTTCATCAGGTTCCGAGAGCCAGTCGTAGTGAGTTTTTGGTTCACTCTTGTTCAGAAGAATCTCTATTTCGGGCTCCGGATTCGACACAAACACTCCGTGGATGAAGGCCGGTCCGATTCCAAGCTTCCGATACTTCACGACCATTCCAAGCCCGCGGATGTACGCAACCAATGAACTCTGCTCGCCCTGGTCCAGGTCGTCTCCAAGTGAGGTCGCTGGGACCATGGCAATATCGCCGGACTTGGTACCCAATATTTCGACATTTGATGCCGGACGAACTCGAACCGCCGAGTCATCCTGCCCAGAGGGGGTCCGTATCGCCTGATATGCATCTTCGAATCCACGCAGTATCGGATCAAGTCGCGGTCGAATCGGGTGGACCGATCCGTCAGGAGCAACAATCCTCACCCGAAGCACACGGTCGCTTATCGCAGGCCACCAATACCGCTCAACTGCTCGACGAAGATCGTCCACTTCAATATCTGGATCGACAATCAGCATTGAGGTCCCACACTGATCGCGGTTGCTTGAATCCCGCAACTCAAACCCGAGCCTTTCAGCGAGTTGATCGGCTTTTGTGTTTTCCCATGGAATGCAGATTGGACTGTTTCCCGTCTGTTGAAGTTCTCCAAAGAGTCCAAAGCCTGTGTACTTCGGTCCACTATCCGAATGAGTAGGCCAATACGTAACTCCAAGAAGGCGCCGGGTGGTGTTCTCCTCGCGTTCGTCTGCAGCAAAACATGTGTATGCAATATTCACGCGTATCTTGGATGCCATCGCATTAACTGACTTCCCATGTCCGAATGCACCACCTGCTGAAGCTGGCTTCTCGCTGATGTTCTGACTGAGCATGGCAACTGACATTTTTGAGCTTCCAAAGTCGTCATCCCATGGGCCATACATCCCAGAAGCACCATGCTCATCAACGTAGAGAACTCTCAACGGGGTGTTATTGGCTAGAAAGTCCAGGCAATTCCGTGATTCTTTAGCTGCTGATCCCTCGGGCAACAGTGCACGTCTAGAGGCAAGCTCATCTATTCGCGCTGCCTCTACGAAATCCCTTTTCTCTTGACCTGAAAGCTCCTTAAATCGGAAGACAACTTCAACTGGTCCCTCACCATGCACCCCCGTGAATCTCTTATCTCGACTGGCGTCAATGGTGTTTTGGATTGATTCACGGGCAAGAAAGCGAGCGGGGTTGGGAATTGGGCTCATTTGAAATACGCCTGGATCAATATCTCGTCTTCCCTCGTTCTTGAAATTTCGGGCCATATCTCCTGAGGCAGACGGAGTTGAATTTTGGTACCGAAGCCAGAACCATTGGTCGCTACTGAGATTGAGTTTTGCGCTCACACTTCCCCCTAGAGCTTGAAATTCGGACGAGACCTTGTCCCGGACGATTGAAATCGGGTCTTCAAATCCTTTATCTCTTGTTCAAGCGCCTTTGTGATGCGCTGGATATCAAGATCTGTGAATTCATAGTTTGACTTATTTGCAAGGTTGCCAATTATGCGTATGGATTGCATGGCCTTTGCAGTTCGGGCCTCTGCGAGGGCCACGAACTTCTTGCGTTTGTCTCGACTTTCCACGGGAACCTCCTCTAGGTGAGTCTACATATGGCGCCAATATTGTCAACATATTGCTCCTTTTTTCTGCCTCATATTGGCGCTGGGTTGCTCAAAGCAACTTTCCTTCCCCAGTCAAGAGGTCAATCAGTGGACATTGAAGGGTTCCCTCCGGTTCCGTTACTTGATGCCAAACAGATTCATGACCTCTTCCTTCCACAGCAGCCGGCGTGGATTTTTGGACACATAGAACGCAACTCATGAAGTGCCAAAGCAAGGTTCGTGCAGGAATGGGAACGTCGCCCTAATTGAGCAGTGTTACTTTTCATTGAATGTCGGCATCTATTGCGTCATGGCAGTACTTCCCAAAGCACTCTGCATGCTCAGCATTCCTCAAAGCCGTAGTCCACGTTTTTGATGCCAGCCTTGATCAGATTGCCAGTCACGAAAACGTTGGTCAAACAAGCGACGAGGTTCTCGAAGTAGTTCGTCCAGGTCTTGAAGCGCTCGGATTCCTGGTCGAAAACGGGAAGACAGCCAAATCAAAGATAAAAGTTCCCGTGCTTTATGGGCGAAACGGCAAGGTTGAGAAGTCTTTCGACGCAGACGCTTTCCATCCCGGAGAGCGAGTAGTCGTTGAAGTTGAGGCGGGACGCGGCGTCACCAACTACCAGTTCTTGAAAGATCTCTTTCAAGCATGCGTAATGCAAGAAGTTGACTTCCTCGTGATTGCAGTCCGACTTGACTACAGAGGTTCAAAGGACTTTGAGAAGGTCTGCACTTTTTTTGACACCATTTATGCGAGCAATCGTCTCACCCTTCCACTATCTGGCGTGATGATCACTGGCTACTAGATGACCCGGACTCACTCAAGATTCCGAGCTAAGCGAACTTTTTGCCGTCGCGAATTTGATTTGCCGTCTTACTCTGTTGTGAGCCTCCCTGAAAGGGAGTCGAATTGCCACTCTTTTCGTACACCGTTAGCAGTTCTGGGCGAGTTCCCGAATCGACTCATACCCAAGAGCTGATGCGACTGTTCGGAGAACACCTGGCGACAGACTCTCTCGATTAGATGGAAGTGGAAAAGGTGGACGTCCTCCCGATGGGCATTCGAACCACCGATGACCACCCTTTCCCCTGCCAGAGATCTCCACATAACCGAATTCGCGTCGAAGATGCCGTACCAATCTGTCGGTGGAGATGCTTACGAGGGGATCTGCGGAATCAAGCCAAGGGATGATGGGTTTTGATCCGAGTGGAACGATCACGTGTGCGATTGCGTCCTTGTCATAGAAGCCTCGAAGCATGTTGTCTGCCAGCGCCCAGTCTGTGCGCGAGCGGGACGGGTGCTCGGTTGACTCTGACACTTGGCTTTGCAGATTCCACTTGGATTCATCGCTGAGGTGATCAAGACCGAGGCGGTAACCCGGGTTGAGGGTTGGGATCCATCTCTTTAGGAATGCCTTCGTTCCTTTTCGAGTGCGAGCCTCAACTCCCTTCTTGTAGGACGGCTCATCTAGTCGGGCGAGCATCTCTGCACACGCAATGGCCTCTTCAAGATGCGCGTCGGAATTGCGGACAACTTTCACCACTCGGTCCTTATATGACCGATAAATCGGAGTAAGGGTCGCCATTTCAAGTCGAGTCGCGAAGGATTCAACCTTGTGGTGGAACGCTTCATGCAGGTAGAGAACTGTCATTGACATTCGAACGAGATCTTCAACCAATTTCGCAGTAAGAGGTGGTTTCCTCATCTGATCGTAAATGAGCGCAGCAACTTCGAATACGGCCTGCTCCTTCACATAGATTCCCCAATCAAGCCCGAAGTAGTGGAACGGGAGATACCAAGCAAGGGCGTCAACGTCGGTGGGCGGCGGGACATGTGAATTTCGACGAGACGTTTCCAAGATCTCTTGCCCGGCGGGACCCCACTCACCCAACGACCCCGCGTCGTCAACATTGACCGAAGTCCGATAATCGCGATCACGTCGATCATCCACGAGCACGTCATCCCATGGGATCGGGTAGCTATCCCAACCCTCCGTACCCGTCGGATACTCGGTATCGGTCGGAACTCCTGTCAGACCGTAGTCGTCAAGAGTCCGGATCATTTCTATTGGTTCTAGCGCCATACCGTGCTCACCTCCGGACCATTTGTCTTGTGTTTCTTCAGGCAAAAATACCCATGCGAGTTAATGAGCTAGGACAATCTCAACGATTCCAAAGAGAAGCGGATTAAGGCGTTCCAGGAGTTCTGCATCTGATCCGTTGGGATCATTGAGCTTTTCTCCGTGAAAAAGCCGATTGCGTACTCGCCTCAATAAGTGAGCACATGCTTTGGCATGTTCCTCCGACGATGCATCGTTCCATGGCGTCATCCGTACGGGTGACCATAAGTCGTTCAACAGATCCACGGTTTTCGAGAACTGCTGATCTCCCGAGGTGCTTATGATTCGAGAATTGGCTTCACCTGGGATTTCCCGGAGTCGCAACTGGCCGGTGATTTTTTTCCCCAAGTCCGAGTCAACAAATTCAGCAATTTGGCGAGATCTCATCTTGAATGACTCTTCGATGGATCTTCCCTCCCAAGCGTCGTCGTCGTAGTTCCTTTGGATTCGACCACTCTTGCTGCTATCAGCCATCATCTGAGTAGCGCTACCTACAAGAGCGATATAGCCAGAGAAAAACGCGCTAAACACATCTCTATTCGCGTATGCGTCTTTTGCTCGGTCCAGCCATTGACGACTAAAATTCGAACGATCATGAACTGAAACAACGATGCGTCCGCTGTTAGCGCCCACGACTATCCGGCGTTGTGGTGACGCGAATTTCCGAGGTTAGACCTCCGTATTCGACTATCGACGCAAGATCCCTCGCAGCCAGTGAGTAGTCGCCAACACTGACAACCACATGCCAACCGTTCAGGTGTCTGCGACAAGTATCATGAATCTGCTTCGGCACTCCACGCTGAAACTTTTCAGCTAGATCCAAGCGGGACTTGCTTCGGGACTTTTCGAACTCATTCAGAACCGCGCGAACTTCGGGCACTTTGGCGCCCATGACTGCGAAGAGCAAGAGTGCATCCTGAATGGGTGTCTTGGGAGTCGGCACCCAGACCTTCGCGGGGCCGATTGTCGGTGGTTTCGCGTCGTAGAGGTTTCCGGGTAGCAGCATCCAAGCCGGTCGACTGTTCTCCCTGAGGAGGAGTAGATGAGTGGCATTGACCCCACCTTGGGTACCCATCCAGTCAGACGACTGGTCTGGCCCAATCCAGATTTCTGCCGTGGTCTCGCGCATGAGCCGAGATTACTTCGGGGTTGTGACGCGGAATTCGGATAAATACCCGACCTGTTATTGCCCGTAACTGAAAACGCCAAAACGCGTAACTGGCGGAAACCCTTGACACTGCCCCACCAAGGGCTGGGGACTTTCGCTCCGCCTCCTAAAGGCGCGGGGGCGGAGCCGAACCCGGAGCGAAACTCGCCGCGACCCTGCCGTGTAACGGAATTCAGACTAGCGGTGGAGTTTCCGCTGGGCACCGACCCCGAAGGGGCTTGAATTGAGGACACAATCTTGGATAAATCCATCCACGGTGTGTGGACATGACTCTTCCATGTTCCGTCGTCGCATTTTTCGAGAGGTTTGCTCGTCAGGCCGCCGATGCGAGAGCCGATGGTGATCGGCCAGTTCGGCGACTATGGAGGATGGTCGCCTTGGTGTTCCACATCATGGCCGTGACAATGAAGTCGATCCATTGGCGGGTCTGACCGTAACTTCGGGCCCGTTGCCCTGGTAGCAGTCGTGCCTTGTAGCGAGCATTCAAAGACTCGGCCAACGACCGATTTCCATACAAGGCCTTCCACATCGAGCTCTGCGGGTTGATCGCGCGCAACCAATGGACCAGCAGTGCTGCGACCCGGTCCCCCGGGCCTTTGTGCAGCGGGCGAGGCGACTGGGGAGGGCGACAGTATCTTCGGGGGTGGCAACTTCACCATAGTGCCGACCATACGCACTCCCACAACTCGGGCCTCCACCCGGCACGGCCGCACGATCGGCCGCGTCGCACCCGAATCACACCCAGATCCCGCCGAATTTGGTCGGTAGATCCCGTTTGACGGCGAGCGCGTCCTCACGGACGATGCGACACCACTCGCCGAGCGTCTCTTCGTCGACCGGTGTCTGCGAGGGATTGACGAGTCCCGCAACAAAAAGGAAGAAATTCTGCGAGTCCTCGTCGTACGACCAGGTTACATCGGGGAACTCCCCGTCGGCTCGGTTCTCGATCCATTCCATGAGTTCGTCCGATGCGCGGAGAAACCGCTTCACCGAGCAGGCGAACTGGACCACGATCGTGTGATCCGGATCATCGAGAGCGAGGGGGTAGAACAACACCGGCAACTCCTCTCGATCGCCGTCGAACTGATAGAACTCGCAGGAGTCGGTCACTCCACCCGCCTCACCACTTCGCACGAACATCCTGCCCATCTCCAGCCAGCTGTCACGGAGCCTCTGCTGGGTCGCCGCAGGCAACGGAGCGAAATCGAGGGTCGGGGCCACTTGCTCGACGAGGCGCAGGAACTCGGATCGGCTCCCCGGCTCGAGTATCGGGTCCAGTGAACCGTCCCGACCTTGTCCCCCGTTCACTTGCTGTCCGTGTCCGCTCGTCACGGCTGCGCGCAGCGCATTCAAATCGACGTGTCCAAGTTGGGAACCCCTCTGTGCCTGGCCACCACCTCCTCGGTGTGCCGTGGTCGTCGACTGCGAGAACGTCGGTGATGGCGGCGGGTCGTAGAGCTGGACGTCGAGGGGTGAACCGGAGCGCGGCTTCAAGAAAAACAGGATGATCACGGCGGCGATATTGAAGAAAACACCGAGGAAGAACCAGACGACGGGTCGTCGGCCCCGCTTTCTCGCCATCGACGCACAGAGAAGCCCAGCCCCCAGAACGAGAAACACCTCCACCTGCGATCACCCCCTTTCCTCCGTAAACTCTGTCACAGATTTATCCAAACACGGCTAGCCTTTCGCCAACAATGCCGAGCTTCCGGGGGGAAATATGGCAAATCAACTCGATCTGAACCAGCTGCGTGAGAAGGTTCTCCAGAACCAGCGCCGCGGGTCGACCACCCCCGACAACGAGTCGGTGTTCATCACCCCCGAGGGTCAGATCGAGATCGGCAACTCGGGCGCGAGCCAAGGTACGAACCGCGGCACTCGGACGGGCACCAAACTGCCCCCGACAATCTTCGCCTGACCGCCATGGCATACCCACGACTCGCCGCCGATCGGGAGTTCGTCCGCACGTCGATGCCGTCGAACACACGTGAGTTGAGCGTGAACAACATCATCGGATGGTCGTACGACATCACATGTGAGTTCGGCAAGCAGTACTCGTTGTTTCTATATTTCGACGGGAGTCGTTACCAGGTGAAGTGCGTCTTCCCCGAAGTGGAGGGCAAGTTCTACAACATCCACGAACACCACCTGTTCGGCGATGGCCGGCTGTGCCTCGACCCGTCGTCTCAGGGCGCTCCGTCGATCGACTACGCCTTCACGAAGTCGGTGCTCTGGGCCAACGGGTGGTCGGTGTTCGAGATGACCGGGAAGTTCCCGTTCAGCCTTCCCCACTGACTCGCCATGTCGAGGCGCAACGAGACCAGACCACTGCACGACGCGGGGTTCACCATTTTCGACACGTTCCTCGACCAGGTCTCCGACACCGTCGGACGACACCCGGTCGAAACCGGGGGCGCAATCCTCGGTGACTACACGTCGGGTGTGATCACGTCGTTCCTGTTCGACGTCGACGCAGAGACGACCTCGGTCTCGTACGTACCGTCGCGCACGCTGAATCGGAGGGTGAACGAAGCCGAAGATGAGAGTCGACTCCAGTTTAAGGGCGTGCTGCACTCACACCCCGGAAACTTCGACGTACCGTCCGGCCCCGATGCGAACTCGTTCTGGGTCGGGCTTGACGTGAACCCGGAACTGTCGCGATATCTCGCACCGATCGTCACGTTCAAGCCCGGACCCGAACGAGACAACAAGATGCCTCTCCCGGGCGGCGGCTGGGTCACGTTCTACGTAGCGCTCAGAGACGGGCGACGGAACGTGCGGATCGAGAGGACGATGCCCGACATCATCCATTTCGGACGCGACTGTCGTGACATCGCCATACGTCTCGGCCTCCCGACACCGGAGTTCTTAGACGGAGACAACGGAACGGTCGCGACGGTCTCGTCGGTCATCGCGCTGACAGACGATCTCGAGCTGATGTTGACGGCCGACGGTAGTTACCCGGAGAACCCGCCGCGCGCCATCCTCCACAGGACTTCGACGGCAGTGTCGTCGCAATTAAACCTCCGATGGTCGGCCGTTGCCGACCCGGACGTGCGTCTCCTCAGGTCACTCTCCGAGACCGTACTTGCACCAGACTCTCTCCCGGTGTCGCTCGCATACGGCACCAACGGCATTCCGTTGACGACCGACGACGGCACCGCTGCCACTCTGGGGCTCGAGCCGATCTTCGTGGGGAGCGATTACAGCGCCAGGGTGGAACGGATCGAAGAAGGCCTGTTCGCCAGGTCAAAGGGCCTCTTGTCGACACAACTCAAGAACTGCCGGGTGCTCGTCAACGGCGCGGGTTCCGTCGGGTCGTACGTCGCCGAACAGCTCGTTCGCTCCGGGGTCGGAGCGGTCACTCTCGTCGATCCCGACACCGTCGAGTATGCGAACCTGTCACGCACGAACTACACGGCCGACGACGTCGGACGTCTGAAGATCGACGCACTCGCCCGACGCCTGCTGTCGTTCTCCCCCTCACTGAAGATCGAGAGCGTGCCGGCGAACCTCCACGACATCGACCAGGCCACGCTGTCGCGACTCTTCACCGAGGCCGACTTCGTCGTCTGTGCAGTCGACGACCGACGAGCACAGTTGCTCATCAACCACTTCTCCTACCACCACCAGCGGCCGGCGGTGTACGTGGGCATCTACAAGGGTGCGCGTTCGGGCGAGGTCTGCTTCGTCGAACCTCCGCTTCCGTGCTTCGACTGTGCGACCCGCTTCCGCAGTGAAGTGACCTCCGAGGGTGACCGTGTGACCGATTACGGCACCGGACAACTCGTGGCCGAGGTCGCACTCGGAGTCGACATCCAAGCGATCACTGCAGCCGGGGTGAGGATCACGCTCTCTCGCCTCGTGAAGGACCAGGAGTCGTCCCTCGCCTCGTTCGTCGCCGGAATGGGCAAGCGACAGTATGCGATCCTCGGCGTCGACCCGAACGTCGACATCCTCGACGAGTTGATGCGCGACACACCCGCACAGTACGGATACAGGTCCATCTGGGTGACGTTTCAACGCATCGACGACTGTGTGGTGTGTGGTTCCTCGCCGATCAAACCACGAGCCACCGTCCAGATCTCGGCCACGGACATCATGGACGCACTGCGCAGTTCGACTCCGACCCCGGACGGTCCTGCTCCGAACTTGACCACGCCTGGCGACCGGACCTCCGACGTGTACGAACCGAGCGAAGCGAGTGAGACGGTGCTCGCGACGGAGCCCGAGCCGACCGAACTCCCGGCTCCCGAGGTACCACCGTCAGCCCCGGACGGTCCCGGTTGAGCGAGCAACCCGCGGGCAGTGGCACTCTCGTCGTCGGTGGGGGAACCGAATCCGAACTGGCGGCACTTGCCGAGCGCCTCCGTGGTGCCTTGGCACAGATCGACACCACCGTGACCGTCGAGACCGCACCACCATCATCGACGCCGTCGCCCCTTGCGATCATGCTCTCGGCTCCCGACGACACCCGACTCAGGTTCGTCGGACCGAGGAGCGATTTCGAGATACAGGTGATTGCGCTCGCCGTTCGCGCGCGAGGGGAAGCGGATTGGTTCGAGTCGACGCTCGCCGCGCTGGGCAACGACCCGATCCCGGTCCTGCGACGAAGCGAGGGCGGGGCCACCGATGACTACGTCACGGGTTTCCTGCTCGCGAGATTCGATCAGTTGCGGCTGGAACAGGAGCGGGCCGGCGTCAGACTCACACTCGTCGACATCGTGCGGCCGGCATGGATCAAGGGAAATCCGACATCGGCGATGTTCGTGACGAAGACCGGGCCGGGGCCAGGCAGGCTCATCCTGCATTTCGGAACCGTCGCACTCGGTGGAGAGTGGATCTGGCAGTTCGCAACCGATGTGTCGCCGATATCCGAGATCGGGATCACCGTGCACGAGGTGCCCTCGGCTTCGGTTCCGATCGCCCAACGTCAGTTCGTCACGCTCGCAAACCTCGGCGACGGAGACACACCGGAGGTACAGCTGCTCTTCCAGAGTCAGGACTTCGAACGGTTCGTTGAGCACGTCAACGCTTTCCGGAGAAGCGAACTCGACATGGACGAGCAAACCGAGCCTGGAGAGGAACCGAAGCTCACCCCGGAAGAAGCCCTGAGCGAGGCTCTACGGGAGCTCGACGAACTCGTGGGGCTGCGGGACGTCAAGTCGGCCATCTCCAATTTCACCAACTACATGAGGGTCGCACGTCAGCGACGCGAGCACAGCCTCGACCCTGGTGACATCTCGACGCACTTCGTCTTCACAGGGAGTCCCGGTACCGGGAAGACGACGGTGGCGCGACTCATCGGCAAGATCCTCTACGGCCTCGGAATGCTGTCCGGCTACGAAACCCACGAAGTGCTCCGTTCGGACCTCGTCGCCGGTTTCGTCGGACAGACTGCCATCAAGACGCGAGAGGTGATCAAGAAGGCCGACGGAGGGGTGCTGTTCATCGACGAGGCTTATTCCCTCACCGGACGAGACGAAGGGCAGCAGGACTTCGGCCACGAAGCGGTCGAGACACTCCTGGCGGAGATGGAGAACCGAAGGGACGACCTCTGCGTCATCGTCGCCGGGTACCAGGACAAGATGGAGCAGTTCCTCTCGTCCAACCCGGGACTGAGAGGCCGCTTCAGTCGGACGCTCTACTTCCCCGACTACTCGGCCGACGAATTGGTCGAGATCTTCCGTCGGATCACGACGTCCCGAGGTCTGATCCTCGGGGACGGCGTCGCCGAGAAGGTCGACGCGTACTTCACCAAGGTGAAAGCGCGGGAGCAGTTCGGCAACGCCCGTGCCGTCAGGCAGCTCATCGAGGACTCGATCATCAGACAAGCGAATCGCGTCGCAGGTTCGCTGTCGACCCTCACACGAGACCAACTCCAGACCCTGGAGGCCGACGACATCGCTCCGGCGGACGGGGACTCCACCATGGCGGAGATCGACGAGCAAGGTCTCGCGGACTCACTCGCCGCTCTCGACGCACTGATCGGTCTCACCGACGTGAAAAGGCAGATCAAGTCGTTCGTCGACCTAGCTCGCGCCCAGATCCGCCGCCGTGACGCCGGACTCTCCAACCAAGTGCCGACGCTGACGTTCGTGTTCAGCGGGCCGTCCGGCACGGGAAAGACCACCGTGGCGAACCTCCTCGGTCGCATCTTCCTCAACCTCGGTCTGCTCCGGCGAGGCCACACCGTGGAGATGACCCGAGCAGATCTCGTTGCCGGTTTCGTCGGTCAGACAGCAATCCAGACACGGAAACAGGTCGGGCGTGCGCTCGACGGTGTCCTCTTCGTCGACGAGGCGTACGCACTCACCCCGCCGGCTCCCACGAGTGGCAACGACTTCGGCGCCGAAGCCATCCAGGAACTGCTGACACAGATGGAGAACAACCGGGAGCGTCTTGCGGTGATCTTCGCCGGCTACGAAAACGAAATGCAGCGATTCCTCAACAGCAACCCGGGGCTGCAGAACCGGATCGGGGAGATTCTCGTGTTCCCGTCGTACTCCCCCGACGACTTGTGCGAGATCGTGGTGTCGTTTGCACGTTCTTCTGGCTACGTGTTGCCCCAGAACATCCGCGCCGACATGAAAGCGCACTTCACCGTGGTGCTGGAGCGGGACAACGGAGGACAAGCGCGGGCCGCGCGAACGTTGCTCGACGACGCCATCAGGCACCACGCGCGTCGGCTCGTCGGGGTCGCCTCTCCCACCCCGGAACAACTCAAGCAACTCTCCGTCAACGACATGAGGTTCGCGATGAATCTCGAGCCTGTCGAGGAGACGGAGCAAGTTCCGACCCCCGAGCCGCCCACACTGCCACCGCTGGTGCCGACCGAACCTCCGCTGACGGCAGCGCCCGACGTGGACCCGGACGAGAGAGGACCGCAGAGCTCCGTTCCCGTTGCCCGTCTGCTCGACTCCGACGGACCCGCATACGTCATCGACGGTTCGAATGTTGCGATCGAAGGCGGTCGGGCAATCCACGGTGAGCGAGTCTGCAGCCTCGCCCTCCTGCGAGAGGCACGTGATCAGATCAAGGCCCGCTTCTCCACCGAGAACGTGATCGTCGTGGTCGATGCCACGTTCCGCCACAAGGTCCACGAGAGTGAACGCGAGGAAGCGAACGCAGCGGTCAATAACCACGAGTTCGCACAGCCACCCGCCGGGGCGGTCGGTTCAGGAGACGCCCTCCTCCTCCAGATCGCCGACAGCACTGGCGCCATCGTCGTGAGCAACGACTCGTTCAACAAGCCAGGAGAACCGTTCATCACGCGTTATCCCTGGCTGCTCGAGAAGACCCGAGTGATGGGACACAACTACGTGCCGGGAGTCGGCTGGATCTTCACTCCCCGTCAACTGCGTTGAGCCCATCCGTCTAAAGGCGCGGGGGCGGAGCCGAACCCGGAGCGAAACTCGCCAGTGAATCGGAACCGACCGATCTCACAGGCTAGTTCGGACCCATCAAAACCGAACGGACCTAAACGGCTCTGGCAGTCACGAGGTCATCGCCCGGGGGGCTGTCAGGGCG
>Ga0194115_10003025_pt1 | contig 19273 bp, 16 predicted proteins | sample TA2MahsurfametaG_3_FD_148656 | JGI IMG/M metagenome (GOLD analysis project Ga0194115, IMG submission 148656) | Freshwater microbial communities from Lake Tanganyika, Tanzania - TA2015002 Mahale S4 surface | ecosystem: Environmental > Aquatic > Freshwater > Lake | place: Tanzania: Lake... | reverse complement strand
GAACGAATACCTATTTGAAGGTGCCAAAAGGGCTTGGTTGGAGAAAACCTTGAAGGGTAAGACCGATGTTTGGGGTCCTGCACCTCGAACAAAGGCGACAGAGAGTATGTCTGTAGTAGGAAGTCCTTCAACGACAACAACCGAGATGGAAGAAAACATAGAGACACAAAGTGAGACAGAAGTAGACGAAAAAACTGACCAAACCATGGAAAAAGACGATTTAGACTCTTCAAGTAAGACCGACAAGGCCTCTGAAGAAGGCAGTGGAGTTACTGAATCACCTAGCAAGAAATCCACGTAATGGAATGTAGTGGACCACGCCAACAGGATTTCTTTTTGGTTCTTTGTTCTACTTCGCCACCACTAGCTAAGGTATCCCAAGGTACAGCCTGTAATGAGATAATCCCGGATCTCTTTCCGTTAGAACCGGAGACATCGATGTATTGTGTTTCTTGTGAAGGGAATGCCGTCAACGCTTAGTAGGCCTCGATTTGCATCCGCATCCTTTAGCCATTTATATACATTATCGTCTACATACGTATCAATAATACGGTAGAGAGGCCCCCTTCCTATGTATGCATATGTATGTATGATATGTGTGGACGCAATATTCCGCATACCGGGAATCGTATGTATCTTGTGTCAAAAGGAGTCCGATGTTCGTTTCTAAACCGTCGCGCTATTCTATGCACCGGTATCGATGATATCGTATCACGCTATACGGTACTGCCGTTTTGGGTACGTTCTTTCTTTGGTTTGTGCGGTATTAATGGACGTCGCACACGAGAAACCAAGTGGGACATGAGAAAATTTTTGGCTTCGAAGTAGTCGTTTCAAATGAACCCGCCAATCATGTTCGCCAGCATACGCGTTCTTTCGAGCGAGGCGAGTCTTGTCGGTCGACTTTTGAGGCGGGCAGTCTGGAGCAATTTTTCAGACTCCGTTGCAAGACTCATTGCGTGACTAGTTTGAACAGGAAACTATGATCTCATAATATCGCCAAATCAGCAGGGGTATCCCCACAGCGGTCATCTCATACCGTACCCTCCCATCCTCTCCCTCCAACCCTCCCTCCGTCCATCCATCCACGTGAATGGCTCCCTACGACAGATGGGTGAATGATCCGTCAACTGTCATCGCTAACGATATCCATGGAATACAGCATTCAGTCCAGGAAGAGGGAAGTGACGAGTTTGAAGTTCGCATATTACCAGCCAGAAGACGGCGCGATGAACGGATTCCAAGTCCAAGACTATTGAGTCGATGGTTCAAAGAGAAAAAGAAACCGAAAAATGAAAAGCAGATTAAGAGAGTGAATCTCGGTGTTCATTTTGATGAAACTGTTGTGATTTATGATATTGCGCGAAGAGAGGACTTAACACAAGAAGAAAAGTCGAGGATGTGGATTAACGCTTTTGACTGGAATCAGACGCAAACTGAGAAGCAACGTATCACTCGTGCAGTTTTGTTGGGCGAGATGTCAATAGACAACCCGGATCATCGACCGTTTCTTCGTGGACTTGAAACGATTATTCCGGGGTTGGCATTCAAACGTCGAGATAATATCCTAACCGCACGATCCCTTGTACTCAAGGAACAGACAAAGGCAAGATTGAATGATGGAGAATTAGATGTTCATCGGTTGGGTGGACTATATGGGACATTGACTGAAGCCTCAAGGAAGGCTGCACATGATCGAGGAATCGAAGACTACTGTGAAGTGCTAAAGGACAACAATGGCGGAAAGAAGATTTCGGTCTTGGTATAGAATATAGAAAAGAATAGATCGATATTGACTGTGAATGTGCATATGTGTCGTCCATGTCTATTCTCTCTTGTACCTCTTGCAAGCTACGAGGATTCGATGCATCAACAGACAGAAGTAGTTGCTCCGCGTTTAAGCCTTGAATCGGTCTACCCTTCTCCCGCAGTTGCCTGAGCCTTTCGTTGGACGGCTCCGTTGATAGCATTGAAAAGTCTAAGGTGAAATCCTCTCAAAAGAGATCAGGAACTTTCGAATCTTGAACTCTAATTGAAAATAGGGAAGGACACATATACCAATATGTGATTCTTTCCTATGCATTCACATCTCTGGCATTGTCATTTAGAATGCTGTTGTAGCCATCGCCCCTTCCTTTGGTACCATCGGAACCTTGTCCTAGCAATGGTATTTCGTCTGTATGATGCAATTTCTTCCCCAACGTTGAGTGACGGATTCCGTAACTGAAATAGACGACGACGGCTAAGGTGAACCAAAGGAAACAAAAGAACCATGCTGAGGGTGGAAGGGACCCCATCATAAATGTGTTACATACAAGACCCAATAGAGGAAGGAGGGGTACCATCGGGCAATTGAATGCAACGTTGTGATCATGAATCTGCTGACCATATCCGTTCACATTCCATGTCGACAATAGAGAAGCTATACAATAGCCACAAACACAGGCACAAAGAGTCAATAGAATGACAAGCCATCGGAATGAATCTGTGTTCCGAAGCAGCAAGGAAGCTCCGAGTAGCGAGAGGAATACAGCGGTCAACAAGTATAGAGCATGGTCATGCCGGATTGCTATTCGACGTTTCTCATGTTCCTTTTCGTGGATATCCTCGATGGAATGATAGATGGCCTCAGAAACATTTCGAAGACGTAAGAGGATAACTCCAGCATCGACGATTGTGAAGACCATTAGGGTACCAAGAGAAATCAAATTTGCAAGAGCCTCCAATGGTACGAAGCATGCAAGGATGGCACAACCAAGACCTGAAAGTTTAATTCCTGGACTGGGGACTTGTGTCTCTGGATCGATCTCTGCAAAGATAGAAAACCAAAGTCCATCTTGTGCCATTCGGAAGAATATTCGTGGTTGACCCATAAGTGATGTGAAACACGAAGCACTGAGACCCCAGATACACCCACCGGATACAATATGAGCGACAGTTGCTAACCACGGGATACGTAGGACCTGACATTCGCTTAAACAGCTGTCGACAACTACTGCATCGGCCTGTTCTTGATGGGAACAACACGCATTCGTCATAAGTGCATTAATGATCGGAACGGTCTCACCCAGAAATCGATACGATGCCATCCCGACGACTGCAAGGGAAACGCAAACGTATAACATTGTTGAAATGATCAATGATCCCGTAATGCCAATCGGCATATTCCTCTCTGGATTGATGACTTCCTCTGTGAAAAAAAGAAGGTTGAAGGTGAGGTGTAAGAACCAAGACTGACACGCGACCCGAAGCAGTCGTGTAGGCAGCGCAGACATCGCTACAAACCTGAAAGACTAGCAACCTGCAAGGAAGTATATGGTAAGATAATGGGGTAGAAGCAACTTTGATCCAAGATGAGAATGGCCCATGTATCCTGTAGCCTACCTGATCAAAGCCAAGATATGCAAAGAACCTATACCAAAACGAACCAGTTAGAAGAACATAGAGAGAGCTAGATGATCTGAATAGGAAATCATAGAGATTGACAATGAATACGTACACTAATCCACCACCCTGAAGGACAGATGGTAAACCATTGGGGACAAAGGGGATAAAATTTTCAGGATTGATCGAATCGGAGATGATCCCTGCCATGACGACAAATAGGAGGACTGTAATGTTCGCAATCGTCATGAGATTGTTGAACAGAGAAGAATTCTTCGCCCCCCGTAAGAGGATCCAAGTCCCAATCCCAATCACGACTAAGGAAAGTGGAGAACAGGTATAATTCACTGTCCCCCCCAAAAGTGGAAACTCGGTCAAATTCTCCAATAACCAACTATGCTCTGGTAGAAGTCGGACTAGAAAAGCTCCTACATTCATGAAGGATAGTGGGGGAGAGGTGAGGACCCGTCGACAGAGATCGTCCATCAGTAGTTCATACCCCAAATGAATGACTCCTTACCAGTATAGTCCCCCCATGCCCTGGCAGTGACACTCGCAGTAAAACCATATCCTAATATAAGGAAAAAGCCGATAATCCATGCGACGAATTCACCAAATGCGACATAGACATAGGTAAAGGCTGAACCCGACACGGGGATGTGCGATGCGAATTCTGCATAGGCTAAACTTGTTAGGATACATGCTAATCCACAACCAAGGAAGGAAAGTGAAATAGCTGGACCTGCTGTCTTCGCACCAAGACCGACTAATACAAAGATCCCCGCACCGACACTACTCCCCACACCAAACAGGACCAGATCAAAGGCATTCAGACTCCGTTTCAGACCTACTCCTCCTGATTCCTCACTACTTTCCTGAGCTTCGGCAAGAGTCTTCCTCCTACCCATCGCTCGGAGAGTGTTGCTACTAAGTAGGTGACTAATCATATTGTATGGACCGTGTTTCCTTAATTTGAGTCGACAACCCCTCCGTTGCCAGTTGTGATGGCCGTGTTGTCACAGATTTGTGACAGATAAGTGAGAAATCCATGTTCGTCGTCCTCGTGTGGTCGTGTGGTCCTGGTGCCGACGCCTGACTGGATTTGTTTGGTCCGAGCAGTCAAAGATTGTGCATATGAGTAGAAGGTATCGGATGTACCTACTACCTTAAGCCTTGAACAAAGGATTCTACTGTCCGTTTGGACACCAAGTTGACCTCAAATCTATCGGCTTCTGTAGACGGTGGACTACAGACTATACACTTCAAAAACCGCCGATACTCGTCCATCCAACGAGTTCAACATACCACACGTATTTTACTTGGGCAAAGTTCATTGCTATCTCACACGCCGATCCATCGTTGAGATCGACTATCGGAGCAATGAAATCGTTTGGTATGGATTTCATGGCATGGCTTCTAGTCTTGTACCTAGGCTTCGTTCCTCGAACGACATCCTTTTCTTCTCTGGGTGTGTCCCATCGTGCATCTTCGCGGACTGTCTTGTCAGCTTCGACAAGTCATGATCCCGAAAATCCATTTATTGATGATGAGTCCTCGTCTATTCAACCAACACGACGTTCCCTTCTATTAAGCGCTTCGGCGATGATTGTCGGTGGGACGATCGATCATCAACCGGTATATGGCGATACACCCTTCACGCCACCCAAGAAGGGCCTTTTCGTCGTGGAGACTCGGGATGAATTACTTGATTCGGTACGAAGAGAACAGGTCGATACACCCGAACCTACCTTAAGTGCTGAATATGCTCTTTTAAAGGTCCTTCCGGTGAATAATCCTGTCTTTCGGACACTGGAACAGAATATAGAGGCAGTTTCTGTCCTTCGGAAAGTCGGTATGGACCTCGTCGATCCACTCACGAAAACTTCTACATGGGAAAAGGCATACCGATCTATCAATACAGCACTAAGTATCCTGAGGAATAAACGTGCCCAACTGGAACCGGTCTTTAATCCAGAGGATACGACGGAGGTTGCCATTCTCAAGGCCGAACGGGGTGAAGTCCTGATTGAACAACTTCGTGATCATCTCATTCGACTCTCGAATGCGACGACGTTGCATAATGCGACATGTGCCTTTGAGGGACAGAAACAGGCATTGATTACATTGGGATTTATTGGAGAATTATTAGTAAAGGAATTTCCCTACCGTGTACCCTCACGGGGGAAATTTTCTTTCCTCCCCCGTCTTTTGGGCCGTGCGACTGTCACCTTTCGCATGAAACGAAAAAATACTATCTTGGGTGATATAACGATTGTTGCTGATGGTTATACAGCACCCATTACAGCGGGGAACTTTATTGATTTATGCCTACGAAACTTCTATACAGGTTTACCTATCAAGGCAATGACGAAGAAATTCCCATATGGAGAAAACGATGTCATCGTTGCGACCGTGAATGTCATGGGTTCATTCAATGAGGGATTTTATGACCCGTTAACTGCCAAACTTCGACGTATACCTCTGGAAATTATCCGTCTTGAAAAGGGTTCTGGACAACCCAAACTATCCTATTCGACGCGAGGAAGTCCTGATGTCCTCCTCGTGTGTAAGACATGCCTAACGACGATGGGCGATGAGGCGACTTTTGAATCAGCAATCTTAAATAGCAAACCACTCCTTACGTTTGCAACACCTGAATTGGTGGCATGGAATCATCCGAATGTCAATCCGAATGGAGGGAGTTCCGAATTCTTCGCACTTACACAGGGGACCCTACCCGATAGTCAAAGAAATTCCCTTGATGGGGAATATGCACCCTTTGGTTATATCATTCGAGGGTTTGACTTGTATCAGCAACTTCAACCAGATGATGTCATCGATGCGACTTCCGTAGATGATTTCGGTCAGCTTAACCTATTGAAAATCCGAGAATCCAGTTTCAAGGAAGCTGCGAAAGGTTCCGAGGCAGAAGTCTAGAGTTTCAAAATATTTTTGAAGATGAGAATCCTTTCTGCCACCTTTTTTCCTCAAATTTCAGGTGGGCGACTTGCTTTTCTTTTTTGGTTGAGGTTCGACAGCAGGCCCTAAGAAGACTGTGGGACAGATCTACCATGTGTGATCACTGCCAGTCAAAGGATTCTTGCCTGTGTCAACACCAGTCGTTGCACAAACAAGCGAATCAGGCCCCAAGTTGTACATCATGGCTTCGCGTTCGCCTCATCATTGGCATATTCTGTAGGTTTCGGGACGACTGCTGCATCAATGGTACCATCGGTACACTGACCCGTCTTTGAAAGGGGGTAGGCTCCGCTCCGAAGTTCTCATCTTCCAGCGACGCGTCGTCGTCGTACTCAGATGGGACCACAACAGCTGGTTCTGCCGTTATCATGGAGGACTTATCGCCGGCAATGCAGACTGGGACATATGCTGCTTTGTGACAATCCACGAGGAACTTCCGAAATTCTTCTCGTTTCTCCGTCGATGTTGCAGCATTTGTATCCCATCCATCAAGCAATGAAGTCTGCAGCAATGCTGCGTCAAGGAAGGCCCTCAAATATCGTTTCCTGACGAAATATCGAAACCAAAGCGTCGGAATCATCGGACATACGGCAGCGATTGCTGGACCCGTAGCTCGTTTGAGAATCATCATTGCAAACAAGAATGTTTGTCCGGCGATGACACCAGAGATACAAACATCGAAGATGAATGGGAAACGTCCACCTCCCAGGTCATACTTAGGTCGATACAGGAAGATCAATGTCCATCTGAGCATGGGCGTAAAGACAACGAAATAAGCCAAGGCAGATGCTGCGATAAGGGGTGATGCTGGGGCCAACGCAAAAACGCAGAGCATAACCACTCCGCTGTCGACGTATATACGGTAGGGCACCGGGCCACCCGCACCACCGCCACGGACTGATCTGGCACAACATTGCAGTCCCAGACAGGAGAACACGAAGGTGTTGAGTTGAAGCAAGTACTGTGTCGGCAGCACGGCGAAGACCCTTATGATCATCCACTTTACGAAATTCACGACGAATTAAAACGTAAAGTTAGATCAGCAGTGTTTGTGTCCTGGCATCAACAGTTGGAATTACTTACATTTAGCCATGCGGCCGATACTGTTTTGGGTATCGCAGCTGCAGTGTTCTCGATGACTCCTTGGAGCTCGGACCCTAGGCTTAGTCCTCGCGAGAATCCTTTGATCATAGCCGTAGAAATGGAAGTACTTGTAAATGCCGACAGGAGCATGAACCACCAAAAGTAACTGAGAGCGCTATTTTCTGTGTTGTGGGGAATAAGATCAGATGCCAAAACGGGATCCAAACGACGAGGACAGGAAACAGGGTCTTACTCACCGGCAGTGGCTACGCTAGTGGCATTGCTACCAAAGTTCGCGATCATCTTGCACCGAAATAGAATTATCTGTTGTGAGTCCTGGGGAAGAAAACTGTTACGAAGTCGAAACAAGAAAAAGTATCATTCTTACCTTGAACATTGAAGGGCATATAGCGAAAAATAGTGTCCAAACAAGAGCCGGAATTAAACCAGAGAAAATGTTTTCAAGTAGATCGCTTTGTGCTTGAAGTTCTTTGATTTCCGGAAAAACCTTGGACAAACTCTGTGGCGAGATGAGTTGCTGTGCCAATGTAAGAGGCAAAGTATAGAAACAGTAAACAGAAACCAACATTCCGACAGCCAATGAACGTCGAAGCATCTTCTGTTTGTCGCTTATACTCAATGACACTGGCCGGACACATCCTCGAAAGGAGGACATGTTGAATACGGGGGCGTCAGCTAAGGGGGGTGAAGGAATCTCACTAAACGTAATCCATCGATCGTTTCCTCTAGAGTCAGAAAGGCAACTCCTCGCGGCCACGGCGGCCTGACGAGATGTGAACGTTACGACAGCATATGACGAGTCCCGAACGAATTCGTCAACAGCTCGAGGAGCATTCAAGCCAACGACGTGTGTCCAGAAGGATGATATTGCGGTGCGTAGCATTCGGAATATATCCGCACAAGATGGAATGGTCCATGCTCCACTTGAGATAGTATGATCCTTGGTATGCTGTCCAGAACTAGTACCTTCTGCTTCATTTACAATCGTCCTGACCCGGGACCATTTGTCGTCGACTTCGTTGATCGCATCTTCATCCTTGACCACAAATCCGGTGTCTCGATGACGAAGCCCGTTCGCTTGTTCGAAATCACGTTCATAGCTCCAGTCATCTATTAGAGGAATATTGGACGAGGACTGTTCATGCCGAAGTCTAGTCCCACTCATCGAACGCAACGATCTTGGATTGGCAACGCGATTTTGTTTGACTGGCGACTCGTTGATCGATCCATCGTCATTCTCTGGTATTCTGTTCGGATGGGGGATTGATTGTTTTCGACGAAACTGTGTCGGTGCGTTTTGGGATCCTGAATCTCCAGATGTCTCTCGAAGATACGACTCTTCTTGGGATCCTGAATCTCCAGATGTCTCTCGCAGATTCGACTCTTCTTGGTCTGACTGGGTATGGCGTGGTGACTCCGGGGCCTCATCAGCCGCAGATATTATCTGCTCAACCCTTGTCGCAAGCCTTTCAACTTTTTGAATATTGTGTAAGCGATCTCGGATGTTCTGTTTACGATGCTGATCTTTCCGCAAGCGCTCCCAAATGGATTCCTCCTGTTGTTCCGTCCCATTCGTCCAATCCCTACGTGCATTGCCTTTGGGCGAGTTAAGGGTAAACAAGAGTCGCTGGCTTTCGCTAAGGTCTGCAAGGAGATCGGCGTCATCAAAGCTCAGTGCTCGGATCGGTTTTGGTCGTTCCATGTAATTCGAGACAAGAGGATTCGCTCCTGATTCCACGTCGGCGTCATCAGCGCTTCTTGATCTCAATCTCGATTCTTCTTTTTTCGTGTCGTTAGTGTATGGTCCATGCATTGAGTGCCCCAAAGTCGGCTTGCTGTTTCGGGGGGCTCTCCTTCTACGATCAGTAGACTCGCCATGTCCTGATTTCCGTTCCATCCAGAGACCAGCTTCAAGCCCAAGGTCTCCTGGAAGTCGAGTCGGTCGAGAAACGGCTCGTGAAGACCGGTTCCGGCTCCTGTTTCTGCGGCGGCTCGGTGATGCACTACTGGATCGTGCCCGCCCGCGTTCTTGCCCATCACCATTTTCGGTACTGTCGGATGCACTTGTTCCAGTGCCTGAACTTATCGACGTGGTATGAGAAGTCCTTCGCCCTAGCCTACCATCGTCATCTGCAAGCTTCGTTTCGTATTCTTGTGACTCAACGGCAAAGGAGCTGCTTCCGTCTGCGGCGCTCTCGACTGTACTGGTCGATCGAGAAATTACACTGTTGACAGCCCAGGACTCCCTGAACGACGCCTGTCGACGACCTGGATAAGTTTCTGCCACGCGCCCTTCTGGAGTGTCGTCATCGATGGAACTGAGTGCTGTGTTTTCTACACTGCGCATTATCGCATGGAGCCGGCTGTCCGAGGCGTCGTCGATCTCAAGATCGGAAACATCCTCTCCAATGCGTTCCTGAGCCTCACGTAAGGCAATGTTGGCCTCGTGGACGGCTTCAACAGCAGCGCGCTCCATCATGATCAAGTCAGGTAACTTGGCTTGCAGTACTCCATTCTCATGCCAACCGTACGGAGCCAAGTTCGCCGCCCCAAGAGCAAACTCTCTCGTATACACCGCAATTTGCTCGGGTCCAAAATCAAGGGCATACAAAAGCTTATCTTCGACTTGGAAATCGTCGGTCGACCCAAGGATCTCCTGAAAATATTCATCCTTGTCGTTCGCCGTATCAAGAGAGGATTTCCTCCTCGATTTATGATCGACCCTACGCGATACGGACAGCGCATTCGTATTCCCACCTTCCTCAATGTCAAGGTCCTGCATGACTGTACGAATTTCTTTCCGCGCGGCGAGCTCTTTGCGAATGAAGCGCAGTCGCCTCAATTTCGCAGCCACCCTATACCACTTATTCCATGCTTCAGTAAGATGCGAAGCGGAAGGGAGAACTGTCACTGCTGCAATACTCGAGCTAAACCCCGGTTGGTTTGGTACACAATGATCGAAGAAAGCCGTAGTAACGGAAAGCTGCCAGTCTATAGATTGTTTCCTTGAGATATGAACAGCCCCTGCTTCGTCATGATGAACGACACTTCTTGGTAAGGTAGGAAGTCCGCCTACCAAGACGCTGTATAGTTCGATGTTGGGAACTGTATCTCGTTGCTCAGGGTGTGGAATCCATGGTTGGCGCTCCACAAGGTAAGATGCGTTTTTTTCTTTTCCGGTCATTTCCATCGATTGCCGTTGTTCCCTTCTTTCCTCCTTTATCGTAGAGAAAGTCTGGTCCAACTCTTCCTTCCGATCCTGCCAGTGGTCTGCTTCCAAATAGTACACTCGGCGCAAGGCGAGAACTTTGACGAACGAAACAACTTGAGGTACGCGACGGAATGGAGACGAGGGTCCCGATTCACTCAATGGTCCGTATGGACTCACCTTCGCCCCATTCTGCTCGAAGCTCTCGCAAGACATAGTAGGTTACAGCCCACGTGACAAAGACAACCGCATAGAGTCTTGCCAAAAGTCCTCCATGTTCGGGTAGGAAAGACGACGAAATTACATCACCCAATCCATCGTACCGACTCGAAATCAAGACAGGAATGTTGGCAAGTGTCAGACGATCGTAGCTATATTCGTCAGTGAAGAAATCTTCCTGTAGACAAGCCGAATCATCATCCTTCGTCTCACCGAATCTACGACATTGAGTCGTCGCATAAATCGGTAGGATGACCAATAGGTACAGGATACATGCCCGAAGACACACACGTAAACATAGGTGATGGAACCGAAGGAGGATGATTCCATCCAAGTTGACCTTTAGGAGAGCACCTGACAAACCATCATTTCGTGTCCCCGTCCCAGGAACTCCCCGAAGCATCGTTTCGTACGTTAACCCCATCGTCCAGGGGATCCATCCAAATGTCGGGTTTCCCCGATTCTGACATGGATCTCGATATGGACTTGGGTTGTAGATGACGGTGGGTGGTCGAGCTGCACATCGGGCAGCGATGAACTTGTTCTGTCTTTTGACGGCAGTCCCAAAGAGGACTATCGAAACGCAGAAAACAGACATAGACCCAACCAGGTTGAAGCCCATGGCTGAGAGCGTCGCCATTCTCTATTGGTGTTTGTTTTTTGTCGGTATTTTAATCCCAAAAAGAGTTCGATCGTCACAAGAGTCTACCAAAGGGTGACGAATTCAAACATCGAAATGTATGTTTGGGATGCAACTACAAGGATGCCAAATGGAAGCAGTCACAATCTCTGGGATGGTAAGGAAAAAATACGTCCTCTCTCTGTCTGCCAGGAAAAGACATTTGGGTACGAAGGAAAGAGCTGGCACTTGTTGGGGCGCAAATATCCCCTCTCATGGATGGCGACTGTCTCGATTACTTTCCCGAAAAAGAGTCATTCCTTTTTTGGACAACCTAATAAGAAGACAGGAGTCCAAAGACCCGACTCGTTGATGATTCGACTGTGAAGGTGAGAGGAAACGCGCATGCGGACTAACAAAATGTCAATACCCTGTCTTTTTGCTTGGGGCATAGCTACAAGGTCATAGTCAGACTTAATAAAATCTACGACCATTAGTTACAGGTACGGACGTGTATTCACGACCTTAAATCGACCACTTTACGGACGTTGAAAGCAACGGTACTTACATATGTATTTATAGTAGATGGCACGATAGACAATTCACATGCTGTTGGAGGCACTTTGAAATGACCTGGGCAATTACCGAATGACCCAAACACTGGCTCTCCCCACCACGGAAGCAGCATTGTTGTCGACGAATACTTTCGTCCATTATTCACTTGTGAGAAGACTCTTTATCACTTTCCTGTGATCCTTTGAGCAATTCTTCACAACCATTCAGCCCAGTAAGCCTCGTCTTCACATCTACATCAGCTATCTTCTTCTCCATCAGCATGGCAGCGAAAGATAATGCCGACGAAACTCCATCTGCCCTGTCTGGCGAGAGTCCCACGACGACGACGACGACGAACATCACGACTGGTCGTTCGGGTGTCGCGGGACGGATAGACTACGATGCTTGGCACAAAAAGACTAAGGATTTATTGTCAGAAGCTGATGACGAAGAACAGGCAGAACTGGAAGCGAATAAGGCTGCCCTGGGATTGGATGGAAAGTATGCCGTATCGCAGTCGGAGGCAGATGAACGTGAAAAGGCCAAGAGTATCGCCAAGGCGAAGAAAGCATTAGACCAATATCATAAGCGTGAAACCGCAATCAAGGAAAGCCTTAAGGGTCTGTTGGGACCCGTACCCGATGACAAGGATACGTCACTAGCGGGAGAAGAAAAACAACAAGATCCCAAGACTGTCCGAATTACTCGGGATATGATTGACGCTGGGAAACGTGTTGTTAAAATTGAAGATACGGCAGGTGCCTCTCAGGGTGATACGATTGTCCTAACTGCAGATTTATCCTTATTGGAATCCAAAATGAAGGCTAATGCGATGCAACCTGTCAAGACATACGCGGGTGATGTTGAAAATGCTGTCGAGGAAACCTCACAACAACAGGAAGAACGAAAGATCTATGGTGTCATCAAGGCATTCTTCTCGAATGTACATAATTGTACAATCTTGATCAAATGTAAGATTATTACCGGTACCTTGGAATTGTCTCACTGCTCCAATGTTGTTGTTCGGATTGAAAAGGATGCGACGGTTGCAACGGTCCAAGTCGATTTATGTCAAGATATTTCGATTGAATTTAATGATGCACCATCGGGGAAGAATTCTCATCTTCCAGGTCAACCTAGAATATATTGGGGTGAAGATAAGGAAGATCGAATTTTCCATGCCGGTGTAAAGAATATGCGTATCAAGGTCCTACGAGATGGATATGTCGAACAGGAACGTCTATGTGATTATTTAACTGATGGTGCAAAGACAGTCGGAAATGCCAAACCAGAAGAATATCAATTTGTGACATCTGTCTTTGAGGATGAATTAATTACGGAATCTGTCGTACGTGAAGGGTCGACGACGGGTGAGAATGCACGTGCCATGACAAAACGTGAGATGGAAGAATCGAAGAAAAAACGTGATAAGGCTGCTGCCATGGCTTTGAATATGGCAGAAGATATGATCAAATTTAAAGAGACGACGACGGCGGGCCAACCCAAGGTAATGAAGGCAGATGAGACTGTCGTAGCAGGAACAGCAGCTGAGACTGCTACTGCTCCTGAACCGGAAGATGAGATTATTGAGGAGGTGTACGGTTCGATGAGTAAGGATGAGATTGATGCGATCATTGCCGAGTGTGAGAAGACGAAGGCTAGGGGGAATGAAGCCTTTGGTAGTGGAGAATATGCCCAAGCGATTTTATTATATAGTCTTGCTCTTGATAAGGCAGATGAATTACCTGATGCTGATGGTGGGAAATCAGGAGGACAGAATCATGACGGAACTACGACGTTGAAACAATTATTTCCTCGTGATGTGACATTGTCGAATCGTGCGGCATGTTTCCTAAAGATGGGTGATCATGAAAAAGCAGAAATGGATGCCAAGAAGGCTGCAAAAATCAATCCTAGTAATGTGAAGGCACATTTCCGTCATGGATTAGCATTACATGCTATGAAACGTTATGAAGAGGCACTTCCCGTCTTGGCTATCGCACACAAATTAGAACCCAAAAACAAGAATATCAAGGAGGCATTACAATTTGCAGAAGTCCGTTTGACACAAGAAATGAGAAAGCGAATGGAAGGATGAATGAATGAATGAATTAAAATAGCTCCTATTTTTTAGGCCAGAGGTTGTACGAGAATTGTAAATGGAATGTTTTCTAGTAGGGCAATCATATACTGGCCCCTATCATGAATCTAGTACTACTATATCGGGAGCGCGATGAACCTGGGACCTATTGTGATGCCGTACGTACGACTTGTGCGGGATGTTTTACCGATATCCCCCCATCAATCGTGTTCCTACACGTGGAACGTGTTGTTCGACGACCATCGTTTTCGTTCCAGGCGTTCGTAGTTCGTAGGGGTGCAGGATAAAAGTACATACCTCTTCTCAATATTTGACAGAGTGGTTGACATCCGAGGAATCAAATGGGATTCGGGTCCCGTTCTCATCGTTGTTATATTTTTTTCGAAGACGTCGATCGTCATTGTCCCTCTCACCCCAAACCTCTTATCGGAGCGAACTAGAAAGGACTACGTACCGACAAACGATTACAAAAAGTATTAGACTATTCCTGTGGAAGTCATCCACGTATGTATACCGAACCGAACGAAAGGAAAGAGAAAAATGGATCATGCCACTGTTGAACAAACACTCCGAACGGATCTCAAAAAGCTTGACACGAAGAAGAAGACGATTGAACATGAAGCGGATGCGATTTTCTTAGAATTGACGACATCACCAGACGATGGGATTGATCCGATGGGAATCGATACACCTTTAGTAGATTCAGATGGATATCCTAGAGGAGATATTGATTTATATCGTTGTCGTACCCTACGACGACGATTTCGAGAATTAAGGACAGATCATAAGGAAATTTCCAACACGATTGAAGGTCTATTGATCGAATTATCAGCATTAAAGGTAAGGGTCAATTGATACAAACTGACCGTTGGTTGAAAATTCAATGTATTGTGGAGGGTCTCATGACAGACTTCTCTCCTACGTTTTGCCTTTTTCTCTCTCGTGCAAAAAAATTAATCTACAAAAAGGGGACCCAAAAACACGAGGAACGACAAAGTGAACTCGATGAACGAAGAAGGCCTAAACCGAAACCAAAGTATGATCCCATTACAGGAAAGTGGGTCGTCATGAATTGGGATGGGACGATGGCAGGGATAAAGGGTGGTGAAATTCGTCAATTTGCAGATTTGGATCGTCAACTTTCCAATTTAACGGGAGACGATGAATCCTCATTGACGACGAATGGTAGTAGTTCTCTGCCTTCCTCTCGAGTCAATTCGACACGGAGTACGACGTACGATTATGAACCCCGACCACGGTATGCGACAGATGATGAAGATGATGAGGATGGAGGAAATGGTGGTACGAGGAAGAAACCCTTTGCACGTATTAATGCCGTCGCATCGTCATCGCCGGCAGAAGAATCGGGTCTGTTGGAAGATGATTTGATTGTTTCCTTTGGATCACTGTCTGCTGAAAATAATGATCATCTACGAGCAATCCCTGCCTTAGTATTGGAGGCAGCAGAATATCAACAATCGATTGAGATTAAGGTCCTACGTCGACCACAGAGATTCCGACAAGGAACCCCCGACGAGGTTACTACTGTCTGGGATGACCTCACATTAGCCCTAAAGCCAAGACCATGGCCAGGACGAGGCCTACTTGGATGTCATATCGTTCCCTATTCGAGATGAGTGGCGATCCGAGAATATGAAGTTTGTCTAGAATTTCCTAGGCGGAGTTGCTACCATTGCCCATGACTGTTCTATCAGCGTATCGTTGCACAAAATAAACCGGTATATAAATCACCGTATTCTTCGACTGAGACTTTACGTTTACAGTTAGTAAGTTAGTGCACTGACTGTGAGGAAAATGTGATAACTGTAATCTCTCTAGAGAGGCCGTGACTGTGAATGGTATTACCGGCAGTAGTTTGGTACGTTACACAGTTGTTCGCTTGCGTAGGAGAGAGAACACAGTCCCGATGCACGAGTCGGGCTGGCGTGCTAGACACATGAAAGCAAGCCGGCCGGGCAGCAGATTCAGCGACCTGCTTCTCCACAATTTGGCATTTGTTCTTCCCTCACTTGTCAATCACAGTCCTCACTCAAGGGAATTGTTGTTTATTACAGTTTGTTTGACCTGTACCTCCCCATACTACAGTAGCAGTCGGGGGGAGGAACCATGACTAGTTGTAATCGTCATGATGAATTACATATGTTTCAATGTCGTCTTGATCCCTGTCAAGTTCAGGACAACACGGAAGAGGACAAAAAAATTTCACCTAGCAAGGGTGGTCATATTCGCTATCCCCATAATGATGCAAGTCATCCTCTACCGATGAATGTTGTATTCCCTACTTCCGATCCGAGAGAGGCAACATATCGATTATCATACACGACACGCAATAAAAAATTTTCACCTAGCAAGGGTGGTCATATTCGTTATCCCCATAATGATTCAAGTCAGCCTTTACCGATGACTATTGTATTCCCTACTTCCGATCCGAGAGAGGAATATCGATTTTCTTCTACAACACGTACATTATCATTATGGCTCTCATTCTTGAGGGAAATTTTACCACCCCTTGGACTTGAACTGACATTATCTAGCCAAGAAGAAGAAGAAGACTCAGAATCAATCCAGAATCCACAAAGGGTCAGAAAAAAGTCTAATAAAAACAAAGCTTCCCATTATTGTCCCAAGAACCCTTGGCGATGGTTTGCGATCTCCTTATGGTTCCTTTCTGCAACGTTGATTGTTGCGGCAGCATGGTTGGGAGGGTTGGGAATTAAGATGATGCGAATGCCAAGACGACGGGAACCTACCACTGCCAACAACATGGAAAATAACAAGACTAATTTTCTGGTAGGCGTCTTGTATTATCCAAAGATGAGTAAGGATTTATATAATGGACAACAATGTATCCGAAGATCATTATCACCACGACATCTACCCACCCTACGACCATATGAAAATTCCAAATCGGATCGGATTGCACAACACCTTACCTGGAGCCGGCTAGCCAATATCGGTCTTTGGATTATAGATTGGTCAGGACAAGATACAAATCAGGATCGTCATACGAGGGAGATCATTTTGAGGCATAGTGACCTCGGCGACACTATGATCGCACTCCGGTACGATGCACCGAGTGACTGGCTGGATGATGATGGTGGTGGACTTCAGGACATTGGGAATGATATGGAATATATGTGTGAGAATTATTTCGATAACACAAATTATTTCCAAGTCGATGATAGACCGGTCATCTTCGTCCACGGAGGACAACAACAACAGCAACTGGAATATGAAGGAAAACTTGAAACCATCGTCTCGACGATGAGGACAGCATTGCAATGGGGATATAATCTCTTTATTGTTGGTGATCTCAGCTTGGAATCATCATCCGAAAATTCAGGTCTCTTCTTCATCCCACCAATGATATACTTCGATGCGGTAACCAACATGGATATTTATGAGACTATGATGGTCCGGAGGGATAGTCCATCCGTACTACCCTATGCAGGAAATGAAACGATTGAAACATATTATCGTGGCCAAGCCGAATGGCGTCAACATGCCCATACGAATGGATATCGATTCATTCCGGCAGTTACTCCTGGATACAACGATCGGAGGATTCGATTCGAACAAGACAAACCTCCTCTTGCTCGAACATTGACTGTAAATGATACGGAGGGAAGTCTGTTCGCATACCAATTGAGCAAGGCAAAAGAATTAGTCGATCCGAATCTCCACAATCTACTAATCATCAATTCCTTCAATCGATGGGACGATGATACCCAAATCGAACCTTTAGTCGGCGTCCGTACCAACGAACCGTACGAGATGACTCAAGGAGTCTACTACGAGGGATATGGTGAGCTCTATTTGGATATCCTACGAGTCGCTACTCAACCCATTGAATCACAGATTGCCCTCGTCCCCATCGTTTGATGATCTCCAAAATGTTTCAAGAAGAAGAAGAAAAAATAAAGGGCAGCAGCAGTTCGATTTTCTTTTCAAAGGACGCATTCCTGCTGCCACTCGTTAATCCACTTGGCAATGTAGCTTTTCTCAACCTCCCGAGCTTCCTTCACACAATCGGGATCCATCTTGTTGCTGTACATGAGGTCGGTGTGATGACCACCAAATTCAATAATGACAGCGACGACGTCTCGGTCTGTAATGTTTTGTACCATCGGTCCACTGTATCTACTACCATTCAATTCTTCCCAGGGAGAAGTAGCGTACACACCTCCCGCCGACCAAGGATCAAGGAGGCCATTAGAAAATACGATATTGGAGTGACCACTCATCCTAGAACTTCCATAGTATGTGTGCATCCAGTTAGACCAAGGATCATAATCCTCACGAGAATAGCCGAAAATACCACGAGGGTCACTGCAAGGGCCGAGAGTGAGATTCCGCATTGCATCGCTGTAGCTACGGACTCCACGAGGTAAGGAAGGTGGCCAAAAAAAGTCTCGACCAAGACCTTGAGCTTCCGTCATGACAAGATTGATTTCATCATTACAGCATACTGGTTCCCAGCTTCCCACTTGTTTGATCTTCTCTTCACATGAAATATCGTCTTGAGAAGAAGCACTAGATGTTCTTTCCAGCTTCCGCAATATGGAGCCTTTCTCCACGTTCATTCCTCTCATCGTCGATGCGTCTTCGCCTTTTTCGTTTGGAGCAGTATCACTTAAGTCGAAGCATTGGACATCCTCGGTCACATTATACCAGACACTGATCGCCTTTCGTACAGACGTTAGTAGACCGACGATAGAATTCGAATCCTCGATTGCAACTCCTTCCGTATCCGATGACGGAACAAGTGATACGTTTCCCCAATCTATAGATAACGTGAGATTGCTGTCACCATAGGTGATATCATACAAGACATCTGTCATATTCCCTTCAAAGGTGATACCCCAATCTTCATGTAATCCCGATGACCAGCATGCCTTTTGCATCGGCCATGCAGGAAGATTAACCTTTTTGTGTAACAACGCAAATGGAATATAACTGGATGGGTACGGAAAACTTCCTTCTGCTAAATCGAACCATAAGGAGGTGGCAAACTGAAGCTACATGTATATGTATGTCTAAAATGTGAGAAACATGACAGAGAGAGAGAAAGGCCTTAACTTTG
>Ga0194115_10003024_pt1 | contig 19274 bp, 32 predicted proteins | sample TA2MahsurfametaG_3_FD_148656 | JGI IMG/M metagenome (GOLD analysis project Ga0194115, IMG submission 148656) | Freshwater microbial communities from Lake Tanganyika, Tanzania - TA2015002 Mahale S4 surface | ecosystem: Environmental > Aquatic > Freshwater > Lake | place: Tanzania: Lake... | reverse complement strand
TTTTATGATTTCATTGTTATCGGTACCAGTTGCGGTTGAAATGTTTTCAAGATTAAATGATATATTAAAAAGAATAAATTAAAAAATTATGACTAATCAAAACAATTGGGATTATTCACAATTATCAGATATAGACTCCTTACAACAAAACAAAACAAAATTCCAAATAGGAGACAAGGCGGTAAAACTAAAAGGGTATAAGTTTCCATGTACGATTGTGTCCGTATTTGAAACTGTAGAAGGAAATGTCCGAGTAGTGGGTGAGATGGATGAGTATGGATTACTACATATCTTTAACGAAGATCAATTGGAACATTTACAATAACACTATGAAACTTATATTTTAAATAAAAAGATGATATCATATAAGGCAAAAATTGGAAAAAATGTCTCATTTGGACATTATGTAATCGTAGAAGATGATGTAACAATCGGAGATAATGTACACGTTGGTGATTTTTGTGTATTAAGAAAAGGGTCTAAAATTGGAAACAATTGTAAGTTTACGGCTTATTGTGAAATTAGAGACAACGTAGAGGTTGGTGATAACACTACAATGGGAAGTAGATGTACCATATCCGCCAATGCTATAATAGGATCCAATGTTGTAATTAAATATGGTTTTGTTCTTACAGACACACCAGATTTAGAAAATGGGTCTTTTAAATCTGTTAAGGGAATAGGAAACAGCACATTAATTGGTGCAAATGTCACCCTGATGCCAGGATTTGCAATCGGTGAGAACTGTATAATAGGTGCTTGTTCTCAAGTTCGAAAAAATGTCCCTGATAATGAAGTTTGGATTGGATCTCCAGCCCAATTTTTTAAAAAAAGATAAAATGAAAGAAGTAGGTTTGGATGATTGGTATTTTGATGATAACGGAAACAAAATACATAAAACTGTTTTGATTGGGAAAAATGTGACAATTGGAAAAAATAATATTTTTTTTCCATATAGTGTTATAGGTTTACCTGGGTTTGTTAGAGATTCACAAAACGCCGATGGAAATGTTATAATTGGTGACAATAATAAATTTGGACTATTCATCTCGATAATGGTTGGTGTTTCTGGAACAACAGAAATAGGGAGTGATAATTTTATAATGAACTATGTAAATGTTGGTCACGATGTTAAAATTGGAAATCAAAATGAAATAGGGGTAAAATCGCTTTTGGCTGGATATTCCCGAATCGGAAACGGAAATAAGATTAAAATTTCATCAAATATTAGAAATAGAGTTACCATAGGTAATGGTAATATAATAGGTATGTCGTCTAATGTCACAAAAAATTTTGAAGATGATGGATGGGTGATTTATGGAAATCCTGCAGTTAAAATTAAAAAGATTTAAAATGAAAGAAAAAGAAATAGAAAAGATTGAAATTAAGAAAAAAACTTACAAACCAAAAAGAAAAAAAGAAACCAAATTTGATCTAACTGAAGAGTTTGTAATGAGATCCGAAGAGGTGCCTCATATCAAAGTACCAAAACAAGTGGGGTATTATAAAATTGGTAAGAGTTTTCATATATTCTTTGAACAGAAACCAAACGGGATTCATAGATACTTTACCAAGTTATTCTTGGGTTGGAAATGGCACGACCAAAAGTAAAAAGAATCCATGTGAATCAACATCACATCAGGTCCAATAAAACCAAAGGGACTGATCTACCTGTTATTACAATTAAAGAGGGTAAAACAAACACTTATTGTAATGAAGTGGAGATTTTAGGTTCAAGTAAAATAATTTACGGTGGACATGGATGTGATGTTAAACCATTATTAAGTTGCGGTGCCAGAGTCATAATTGAGACTAAAAGTGAGATTAAGATAATATCTTAAAAAGATACTTACTTGATATTTATTGGAAACAAATAAAATTATGAAAGTATTAAAATTAGGCTCCAAAGGACAAGAAGTGGAGGATCTTCAAAAATATCTCAAAATTAAAGTTGACGGAGACTTCGGACCAAAAACAGAAGAAGCTGTCAAAAAGTTTCAAAAGGTCAATAAATTAGTTGCTGATGGTATTGTAGGTGATAAAACATGGAACGCCATGGGATTTGGTATATCTTCTGATTTATCTGAAACCACAATACAAATACCAAAATTAATTATTAATCAAAAATACATGGATAAGGATGAATATCTACAAGGTCCTACCAAAAAAGAATATTTATTTTTACATCACACCGCAGGTGGACACGATCCATATTCTGTAGTTAAAATGTGGAATAACGATACAAGAGGAAGAGTGGGTACCGAGTTCGTGTTAGGAGGACAATCAGTATTCAACGGAAATAGTGTTTATGATGGAACAATAGTTCAAGCATTTCCTGAAGGTTGTTATGGATGGCATTTAGGTAAAAATGGTTCCCAATATATGCACACAAATTCAGTAGGTATTGAAACATGTAATTTTGGTCCAATAAAAGATGGTAAAACATATACAGGACAAAAGGCAGATCCAAAACAAATTGTTGAGTTAAAAAAGACTTTCAGAGGTTACAAAACTTGGCATCGTTATTCAGACACACAAATTTTGGTATTAAAAGATCTTATATTGTATATCGCAGAAAGAGATAATATAGACGTAAGAAAAGGTTTAGTAGAACAAATCAAACTTAAAGGTGTTGACGCATTTGAATTTAATAGTGATGCATACTATGGTAAATTAAAAGGAATGTGGACGCATACAAACACAAGAAAAGATAAGTCTGATATGTTTCCTCAACAAGAATTAATTGACATGTTATTGAGTTTATAAAAATGGAAAAAAAAGAAACCAACCCTTCAGTTTACTATACCGGGAATTATAAAAAAAGAAATGATCTACTTTTAACCATGATTGAACCGTATATTCCTGAAGACTGTGTAATATTAGACATCGCGGCAGGTAGTGGGTATATTGCTAACAAATTATTAGAAAACGAAAAAGTTATAAAATATTATTGGAACGATATAAATGAAATAATAATCGAAGATGTCAAACAAAGAATCGATAATAAAAAAATAGAATTTGCAATTTTTGATGCCAACAAACCAAAAATAAATTTCGAAGAAATAAATTTATTTATATCAATAAGTTTGGAACATATAACAAATGATAAAAAGTTATTACGAAATCTAAAACCGAATACTTTAATTGTAATATGTAGTCCAAATTTTGATTCTCATCAACATGTTAGATATTTTGAAGAAATGAAAAACTTTGAAAAAAGATATGAAGATATAATTGATATTGTTGCAAACGCAACTATTATAAACAAAAAATCAAAATCTAAAATAATCAAAAAATACATTATCTGTGGATTCAAAAAAAACGAAAATTAATAGGAAAGGTTATTCTCAAGAAAAATTAAATAGCATGCATAAAAATGGGTATTATAATTACTTATGTTCCGATGATTTTTTACCTGTTTATAATTTTATTGCGGAAACTATTCTTTTTGAAAATGCCAATTCTGTTTTAGACGTGGGTTGTTGGAATGGAATATTTTATAAAGTTCTGAATAATAAAGGTTATAAATCTTTCTATTTAGGTTTTGATCTGTCTGAATCCGCAATAAATGAAGGAAAAAAACTATACGGGAACAACAACACTAAATTTTTAACTGAAACTTGGGATAACTTTCAAACCGATCGTGAATATCACACAATATATTTTGGTGGAGTTTTTTACTACATTGATCAAAAAATTAATTTTATAGAAAAATTTATTAAACAAGTTAAACCAAAGGTAATTGTAATACAGGATTTACAATCAACAAATTTATCTGAGATCGACAAATATTTTGAAAAAGTTGAAACAAAGTATTTTGAGTTAAAAATGAATGTTAATAACCAAAGAAACTTGAGACAAGTTAAAATCATAAAATTAAAAAAATGACCGTAGAATTGTTGAAATTATTATACGTAAACGGACAAAACCCTTTTACCAACTCAAAATTAACCGAAGAAACTTATAAGTTAATCAATTCACATAAGTCGGGAGGGCCTACCAAAAAATTAGATCTTAGACAAGTCCAAAATTTATTAAAATTGAATAACGAATTAGATTCAATTTTTAAATTAAATAGTCAAACATCCTTGGAGGGTTTACATTATAATGTAGTTGCCAATCTAACAAATTTTGAAGTTGTTATGAATTACGAAAATGCAACAAAACAAGAGTTAAATACATTTGGAAAAAACAATATTACTTTGTCAGTTTTGTTACCTTTGTTCAGGGCTAAAAATATTGCTTGGATTACCATGGAATCACTATGTCGACAAGAAAATATTGATTTTGATTGGGAATTAATAATAATTGAAGAAAATTTTGAAAACTTTTTTGGGTTCGAAGAAGTAAAAAAATATTGGGATAGATTACAAAATGTTGGATGTAAAAAAATCAAATATATTTCTCTAAAAAAATGGATGCCTTTATCCGCAAAATGGTATTTTTTAGTGAAAAATTGTTCTAAAAGTTCAGAAATTGTGGCGTTTTCTTCTGCGGATATTTACTCAAGTAAAAAAAGATTATCTAAACAGTATAAAACGTTGAAAGGTAGTGATTATAATTGGTATAAAATTTCTGGTAATGTTGTTTATGATATTTCTTTAGAAAAACATGTTCGAATTACAAAATTACCTGAAAATAGAAATGATAATTGCTCACCGGCAACAAAAAAAATACTTCTTGAAAATTTACCACTTATGTGTTTGAAAAAACATGTTGACAGTTGGAGGTTCAAACAACTTGGAAAATTTGGAATTAAACCATTCTACGATGACACTCCAGATTTAAAATTAGATACCGTAAATATTAATGGTTTGAACAATCTCACTAAAAGAAAAGATAGAATACTTGCGGTTGTTCCCCCATTATCTGAGTGTTGCGACAATTTAAAAAATCATTTACCTAATGATATTGTTGATAGACTATCTTCCTCCAAAGAATTTTTATCGACCCATAACCAACTCAAAAAAAAATCTCCAATATCATTATAAAATGAAAATAATAAGTATAATTGGCACCAGACCACAATATATTAAAGTAAAACCAATACATGATTTTTGTAAAAAAAACTCAATTCCGCATATATTAGTTGACACTAATCAACATTTTAGTGACACAGTATCAAAAAATATAATCCAAGATTTGAAACTTAATATTGATGTGAATCTTAAAGTTGACGGGTCAACTGAAATGAATTTTATTTCTGACGGTATACTCAAACTTGAAAAATTCTTTTCATCATTCAATACAAAAGAAATATTTGTTTTAGTTTATGGTGACACAAATACTTCTTTAATAACCTCTTTAGTTTGCTACAAAAAAAATATTAAATTTGCCCATATTGAGTCTGGTGTAAAATCAGGAAATTTAAATATACCTGAAGAAGTGAATAGGATTTTTTGTGATATGACTTCAGATATAAATTTTGTAACTAGAAAGATTGATTTACAAAATGTGAACAATGGAATTTACAGTGGAGATTTAGAATATGAGTTGTTAAATTCGATGGATATTAAATTTGGATCTGAAGATTTTGGTTTAATGACCATACATAGACAAAGTAATACAACTTCAAAAGAAATACAAAAAATATTTGATTTTTGTAAAAATTTTAAACACGTAATTTTACCAATACATCATAGAATCGAAAATCAAAAATGGTTCAAAGAAATCAAAATTCCAAAAAATTTGGAAATAACAAAACCTTTTAACTATAGTGAAATGGTTAAAAAAATGGCAAATTGTAAATTTTTGATAACAGATTCAGGTGGTGTTCTAAAAACCTCACCTTTTTTTGGTAAAAAAACATTGATCATTAGAGGAGATTACGGATGGACTGAGCCAATTGATTTAGGGTTTGCTAAAGTATGTAATTATGGTGATGAGGATGTCAATTGGGTTTATGAAAAACCACCGACAAGGGTAAAAAATTTATATCTCAGTAATAAAAATTCTTCAGAAATTATAATAAAAGAAATTTATAAAATTAATTAAAAATTAAAAAATATTCTTAATCAATTTATCTAATTTAATTTTATCATTTAGATTTATATCCCTTTTATTATCTTTTACTGACATTACCAGTTCATAGGAATTCAAATTAACTTTTGATTTTACATCAACTATAAAACCATTAACATCTTTACAATTTAAAATTATTTGATTTTCTACTTTAGATAGTTTGTTCTGCCATGCCCTTATGTCAGGATTTTTTTCGATGTCGTTTGGCCACAAGTACCCTAATTTATTTAACAATTTTCTACTCACACATCTTCCTGGTGCTAATGGCTCACCTTTTCTGTGATTTGTATACCCAACCGAATAACTTGCCTGAGAAGTCTCAAAATTGTAATAGTAAATATCGGACCATGAAATAAGGTCATATTTATTGGAATGATTTTTAATCGAGTCAAATATTTCAGGACTAATAATATTATCACTCCCTAAAAAAATTATATGTGTATAGTTTTCATTCTTCAAAAACCAATCAATTCTCGAGTTCAACTTTTTTCCCAAAGGTGAGTTAGGTACGTTTATAAAAAAAATATTTTTTGAATTTTTAAATTTTTCTAATGTTTTATCTCCCGAACTTTTTACACATAAAATATCGCAATATTTTGAGTTTACATCTAAAAATAGTTGTAAAATTTTCGGACGTTTCCAAGCCACAGTGGCAATTAAAAATTTATTATTTGTTTTTTGCATTTAATTGTTTTTTCAATTTTAGGTTGATTAGTAATATAAAATATAGTAAATTTAGTTAACATATGAATAATCGAGAAAATTAAAAATGAAAACCCTAATTAAATTTTCATTATTCGTAATTTTATTTTTGTGATCGCCGAAATATAAATACATAATCAAAACAAAACTAGGTGACCATTACTATTTTAATTTTTACAATAAAACGACAGATGGATGTATTTTATTCAATGATAAATCAGGTTATAATAATACGCCAAGAAACCCAACCATGATATGTGGTAAATATGAGTTAGAAAAATTAAAGTGAGATGAAAAAAATTATTAAAGTAAAACCACGTATGGTAAAAGATTCGACAGGCATAGAAATGTTAATAGTCATGATTATAGGTATATTGTTTGGTATGGTATTAATATCAATATTCTAATTTCAAAAAACATGACAGATCAAGAAATAATCAAGTACGGAGAGATTCAATATCTTAAAGGTAGATTGGATGAATTGTTCAAGGCTCTTCCAACTGTTTACAATATGGACAGACAAAGAAAACTTGACCAACGAGTTGAGAAGTATTTAAAAAAGTTAAGAAAAGTTGATGAGGTTGCGTTTCATTTATATCAAGTAGAGTTGAGTAATAGACAAAGATCAAAAGAAAAATCTAAAAATGAAATTAAAGATCTTTTGGAACAAATTTTAATCAACGAGAATATCATGAATGAAGATATTCTTGAAAGAATTAAAAAACAAATAGATCTCTACTGATTATGAAAAAATATTCCATGAATAAGATTATTAAGATTGAAAAAATAGGTGAAGTTATTACTGTCATATATGAAGATGGGTCCAAATTTATTTCTAAGGATGATGTAATTTTCGAAAAAAATTTAATAAACGAAAATGACCAACCAATAATAGATCATTGCATATAAAAATGGAAAAAAACAAACCTGATAATGTTTCTGATAACCCTGGTTTGTTACCATACGGTAGTAATGTTGGTGCTCCGGCAATAGTAGTAACGGACATACAACACTGGAAGGAACCAAGAGTTATATCTGTTAATCAACAATTCGAAGATAAGTTTTTAGAACTCAAGAAAGAGTATGAAAAATTAATTGAAGAATACAGATGGAATGATTTAGTTTACAAAGCAAAGTTTAGTTTCGAACCTGTTATTGGAAAAACTTATCATCTATATTATAATAAAGATGGTAAGATATTTCTTTCCCTCATCTCGCCAAGTGAATGGAAGTTCGAACACATCGGATCCTTCAAGTACAATCACGATAATAAATGGATAAAAATAAATTGATATGTTTTACAATTTTAGATATAATTTACTCAAATATGTTTTAACAATTTTAAGAAATGGAACAACTAAACACACACCCAATTAAAAAATCCGATTTAGGATTTCATGGTAACCTTTTTGGGGGTAAATTACTCGCGTGGATTGACGCTTCTGCTGCAGGATATGCAATGCAACTTTGTGATACACCAAGAATGGTGACTGTATCTATTGATCAATGTAACTTCGAAAGACCAGCAAAAGAAAGTCAGTTATTGAAAATTTACGGATTTCCTTGTAGAATTGGAAATACTTCATTAACTTTGTATATGGAAGCAAGAGCCCATAGTGTTTACACAGGAAAACAAGATTTGGTTTTAAAAACACAAATTACATTTGTCCAAATTGATGAAGGTGGTAATCCAATTCCACTTGGAGAAAAGGCTAAAAAAAGAATATCTAATTTAATTGAACAAAATGAACGCGACTAAAGATTTTGAATTTGTACTAAGAGTATTACACTCAAGTGAAAACCTTGACCACATTAAAACATCCGATAAGTTATTTGAAAACTTCAAAGACAAATGGAAAAAAAGAATGGAATGTTATGAGCTTATAGATTACATGTTCAAATACAAAGTGGAAAGAAAAAGAAATAAAAAAAATATATGAAACTTACAATAATATCAGATACTCACAATCACCACAAAAGAATTACAGATGACTTACCTGGTGGTGACTTACTGATTCATGCTGGAGACCTTAGTTCTATGGGTTATCAACATGAGATTGAAAATTTTGCAAAATGGTTTGATAGTTTGGACAACTATTCAACTAAAGTTTTTATTTCAGGTAATCACGATTGGGGATTTCAAAACAACACTGAAAAAATAAGAGGCCTTTTGACTGGTTATAAAAATATCGATTACCTTCAAGACGATTTTATGGGAATAATACAAAGTGGTGAACCTGAAGTTAAGATTTGGGGTAGTCCCTGGCAACCTGAGTTCTATGATTGGGCGTTTAACTTACCTCGAAATGGTGAGGAGTTGAAGGCAAAGTGGGATATGATTCCTGAAGATACTGACATCTTGATTACCCACGGCCCTGCTTGGGGATTCTTAGATGATGTTGAGGGTGGTAGAGGACAACATCTTGGTTGTGAGTTACTATCAGAACGAATCAAACAAATCAAACCTAAAATTCATATTTGTGGACATATTCATACTGGTTATGGTCATTACTATAATGGACACACACATTTTTTCAACGCGTCCGTTTTGAATGAAAGATACGCTTACGCTCACCTTCCTTGGAATATAAATTGGAATCCAATAACAAATGAGATTGAGTTTTTATAACTTAATCTCATTTTGTGAATATTTATATTAAAAATTAAAACTATGAATCGTAAAAATTTAACAGACCTAACATTAGAGGAACTTAGACGAAGAGCTTTGATGGAACAAGAAGATGATGAAGATCAAGATGAGGACGATGATGTCGAATTAGATGATGAGTTAGAAAACGAAGATGAAAGTTCTGATGTTAGTGATAATTTTTGTGATATGGTCTGTACCTTACTTCATTCACAAACACAAGTTCATATATTTCATTTAGGGGTTAGAGGGAAAGGATCTTACGCGGCCCATAAAGCATTACAAGGGTATTACGAAGGAATAGATGCACTTGTCGATGGAATTATCGAATCTTACCAAGGAAAGTACGGATTATTGACTAATTACAAATCATTTAAAAACGTAAGTTTTAAGTCAATTAAACAAACAATTTCTTATCTGAAAGGTCTAAATGATATGATTGAAGATAAGAGAGATTGTTGTGACGATACTTTTATTCAAAACCAAATCGATGCGGTTCAAGAATTGATATTCTCAACTCTCTACAAGTTAAGATTTTTAGAATAATCTTCGACTTATAAGGTTTAAGTTAAAGATTTCATAAAGAGTTTCAAACTCTTCAAGATCTGTACTATAATCTTTTCTATCCTCATCCGTTTCATTTTCACTATAACCGTCGTATATTTTATTTAAAAACATCGATAGTTCATCGTTTTTAAAAAAGTCTTCCAATTGATCAACTTCATATGGTTTATTTAAGTAGTCCTCGTCCTTAGATGAGAATGGTTTTACATAGTAATAATCCTCGGGTTGGAAATACTTTTCACTACTTTCATATTCACCAGATCCATCGCAGTAGTCACAAGTAAAGTTACCGTCACCATCACAGTTATTACAAGTTTCTCGACCTGAACCATCGCAATCATCACACGTTGTTTGACCATTTCCTGAACATTCTGAACAAGATTCACCATCTTCAGTCTCACCATCACCATCACAAGAGGAACACTCAACCTGTCCAGATCCGTCGCAATTTCTACACTCTAATTCACCAGCACCACCACATGACCAACAATCTTCACGACCATAACCGTTACATTGATCACAAGTTACAGTTTTACCATCTTCATCAATAAATTTTCTGATGTTATAAATTTTTAGTCTACCAATAATGTCTTTAATTTTTTCACCACTAACACCTTGATCCGATAACACTAAAAGATAAATTAATCTAATTGTGTTTGCAGTTCCAATACTGTTTTTGATTTCAATTAAAACATCATCTTCGTTGAAATAAAACTTCAAGTTCTCGAATGTCGGAGGAATTTCATCATCAAGTAATATTTTCTTGACAGTGTTAAGGTATTTTGATATGATTTGATGCATTTCCATTTTACTATGATAAATACTTATAATATTTTTATGAAGTGGATAACAATAAACATACTGAAAAAAAAATTGAAACTTCAAAAGAAGTTTTCTATTATTTAGTCAGAAACTATCCTGTAGAAAATATAAAAGTACTCAACAAAGATTATCTTAAAATAGGTAACTGCCCTTTTTTCTTGCACGAATCAAAAAGAAGAATTAAGGATCATTTGTTTGAAAAATTAAAGGATAAACTACCTGATCATTTCAAAACAGAAGATCAAAAAAAAGAAGTTTATATGACAATAAAAAACTACATAGATCAAACAAGACAATTAAATAATATACAATAATGGCACATCCAATATTACACGCTAAAAGTTCGGCCAAAAAGTTTGGAGGAAAATGGGAAGATTACATACATCTTCACGAATGGCTGGATGAAACAAAGGGATGGTATGGACATTCGTTTCACAGAATGTTTCGACACCATTCAGAGGGAATATTTGAAATGCAACAAAGGTTTGGTTCTGAATTTAAAAACAGTGATGGTAAAACCGTATACACAAGATATGTTGGTGAACAACATGTTAGAGAAGATTGTGACGGTTATATCCCATCTGCTAAAGAATGGGTTACGATTTTAGAAAATAAACAAAGACCAATATGGGCAACTAAAACTAAAAAGTTAGAGTTTGAAGATTGAAGTATTTATAAATAAAAAAAGTAATGGGAGCACTTTCTGAAGAAGACAAAAAGAAATTAAAAAGATTTTCATTCTATCTCCAAACCACATCCGCTGCAGACGGATTAAATTGGACTCAATATGTATATGATTACAATGAGATGGATAGATCCTATGGGCCTCACCCTCAAGTAGATTTGGTTAAGTTTACAACTGAAATTGGATTGATTGAAAATATATTTGAGAAGGCAATTGAGAACTATGATATTGAAGATTTAATTTATTCTGTGGAAGGATCAACAGGAAGTGCAAATATTGAAGTAGTTTTTAATCCTGAAGATTTACACCTTGACATATCGATCGATATCTATTACTTGGAAGTTTTTGATACCGCAAAGACTGTAACTTTTGAAGAGTTATCAACAATTGAAAACGGGCCATACACATTCCAAAGATATGATTATTTGAAAAATTTTGGAGACCCTACTTTTATTCAAGAATGCGAAAAAGAATATGGAAAAGAACTTGAAATATCTTATGATGGTTATGGGGATAGTGGACAACTTAGTACTGATATTCTAAATCAGAAATTAGAATATGCAATCTATGAACTCATAGATCTTTACCATTCAGGTTGGGAGATAAATGAAGGTTCTACTGGGACGATTTATATCAATTTTGAAAAACAAAAAATGACAATTTATCACAGTCAAAATTCTGAAGACGCTATTCACAAAGAATTAGTGACAATTGATTTGTTGGATCTGTAAAACATTTATAAATTTGTGTTATGAAAAAAGGGTAAATAATGAAAATTATAATTACAGAGAAACAAGCAAAAAAATTACACTCAGAATCCGTTAAGTGTGAGAAATGTGAACATGAATGGGTTGTTGAAGAGAAAGATAAACACCCACATTTATGTCATGATTGTGGTTGGGATAATAAGAAAAAAGAATATAACGAAAAAGAACTATTCAATTTTTGGAAAAACCAAAAAGTAGAAAAACCTTTGGAAGAAAAATGGACTAATAAATATAAAAAATCTATCGATTGTTCTAATCCCAAAGGATTCAGTCAAAGAGCACATTGTCAAGGTAAAAAAAACGTTAATTAAGAGTCAATTTTTTTTCTTTGATATATTTTTTGAAGTTGGGTCTATCTTCAGTCTTGATTATTTTTTTAGTATTTGAAATACTCTTTGTTGTTTTACTCATCTCGATTGTTGCCGAAGGAACCGCTAATATACCTCTTCTTTTATTTGTATAGAATTGAATATCATCTCCATACCAAATTTTTATTTCGTCAGGTATTTTGACATATTTACTTTTTTTTGTAATCATAAAAACACCAAAGGCATGAGGTCTTCGAGAAGGTTTTGGAAGAGGTTTTATCTCAACTAAATTAGTTTTGTTAGTTTTAGATATGTCAAAACCCAATAAATCATATTTTTTTAAATGTTTCTCTACAACACCTAAAACCCAATTTAATTTTGCAATTTGAATGTCATCATTTGCGATTATTAGATTTTCGTTTTTAGCTTCTAACACTCCTAAATTCCATGCTGGATTTACGAAAATATTTTCTTTTTGAGTGAGTATTCTGATTTTATTATGTTTGAAATACGTTGGGACTTTGTAAGTTGGGTCATTATTTATAATAATTATTTCGGAAATTTTTGAGATTTTTTTATATTCCATTATAGATTTATGAAATAAAGTACTTTTCCACATTGTTGGTATTATTAGAGAAAACATTATAAAATTCTTTTACCTCTGTATGAAAATCCAGTAGTTGTGTTTGACCCATGCACTGTTGCTGCAACACATTTTCTATTCTTGTGCCTTATTATTGTTTTGATTTTTGATGCCCATCCTGTATGTGTGTGATCCCAAATTGTTTGTTTCGTTTCTTGAGGACATAAAGTCAAAAATGCTGAAGTACTACCTTGTTTTGCGTAATCCAAAGTAAACTCATAAAAATGATTACTACCATAACTGTTAAACATAGGTTGAAATTCAATTAAAAAAGGGTCTTTTCTGAATTTATTTAGTTCATATTCATTTTGAATTAACTGAACGTAATCAGGACACATTATATCATCACTATCATGTCTAGTTTGAATTTCATAGTTATTTTCTTTCACAAACTTTTTGAAACCATCACTACCATTCCAAAACAAAACTTCTTTTCCATACATATTTTCTATAATTTTTCTATGATGTTCTTTACACATCAAAGACCAAACAAAATTTTGATTTGTTTGAGAGTGAAGACACTTGATCAGAGTTTCTTTCATTATTTCTAATCTTTTATCGGCTTTTGATCCTTCGTCGTAAATGAATCTTGTAAAAATTATATGTTTCATTTTTTTTATTTTTATATTTATCATTAAATATAATTGCAAATGGGAATAAGTGTAATAGTTCCAACTTACGATAATCAGAATTATTTGAAAGAGTGTATGGAATCGATTTACAAATCAGGAATTGATAGAGATTATGAATTGTTGATCGGAATTGATCAATGTGAAAAAACTTTAGACTACATCAGAACCCTTCAAATTGACGATAAAACAAGAATTTTCTTTTTTTTAAAAAACGGAGGTCCGTATATTATTAAAAACACTTTGGCCCAAATGGCCAAATATGACAATATTCTATTTTTTGATTCAGATGATGTTATGGAACCTCAAATGATTCCTGTAAGTGAAGACGGATTAGCAAAGTTTTCGATTGTTAGACCAAAAATGAGAAATTTCAGAATGATAAATAATAAAAAAGTTTTGGATAACAACAATAGAAAGTGGGGTGAGGGTGTTTTTTCGATCAAAAGGGATTTGTTTTTGGGGTTGAATGGTTTTGAAGGGTGGAGAGTTGCTGCGGATTCAGATTTTTTAGGTAGGTTAATCAAAAATAGAGCTAAAATGTGGAGTACTAACGAACCTTTATTTCTTAGAAGAGTTCATGAGAGGAGTTTAACCATGTCAAAAGACACAGGGTTTAAATCAGAATTGAGAATGAAATTAGCTAAAATCTCAAAAGAAAAAAAATATTTTGGACCATTACCAAATTTGGTGACAGGAGAATATACTGAAATCTTTTTAGAAAACGTTGAAAGCTTGAATTTAAAAAAATTAATGAAGGCTAATCAAGAAACCGGAGAAATGGAAAATTATAGAAAAACAAAACGTTTAGTTGCTGAAATTCTAAGTAATGAAAATATAAGACCAAAAATTACAAATAGTCACAGGTTAGACTACAATAGGATAAATCAACAACAAATTATTAGAAAAAATAATACAAACAAAACTAACGAGGCTTTAAAGAAGATCCAAAGTTTTACAAAGTTAGTTCCAGTTTCAGGGAAAAAAATAATCAGGTGATCATTTAATATTTATTCAAATGATGGATAACGAAAAAATATTAAAATTATTCAAACAGTTTGCAGGAGATCCTTTAGATATTCATGGATTGATAGTAAAACCAGTTAAAGTTGAACCATGGAATCGAAGTTCACAAGGAGTCAATATGTATTTTAGAGTTACAAATCCTAATGATGTTTCATATTTTTCACCAATAGTTGAAAATAATATTTATGAGGAAACAAATGATTTTAGTGAGTTTATAAATAGTAAAATTGGTTTTGGTTTTGTTCCAAGTTTTAAACAAGGAGTTTATTTAAATGAAGAATTAAAATCAAAAATTCAAAAAGTATTTGATTTGGTTAAAGTAATTGAGTTTACAACAGGAACTCCTTTTATTGGTTATGAGAGATACAAATTGTTTATAGAGTCGGTTGGAGTATCAACGGCATATTGGGATGAGGAAAGTTTATACATAATCAATAATGTAAAAGTGGTAAGAGCTGAAAAAAATGGTGAATGGTGGGATCCCAAAGTTGTTCAAAGAGAATATACTGAAGTATTTTTACCTAATAAAGAAAGTTACTGGGAAACAGAAAATCTTTACTCCGAAATTGATTATATCTTAAACGATTATCCCCTCTTTGTAGATCCATGGGTAACACCGCAGGTTATTACGACACCAAGTTTATCCAATAACTTTCTTTGATCTTTTTTGTCGGTGAAAAGAAATTACAAATCTGTGAACTTCATTTTGAACTTCAGCGAGCAAAAACCCAAACTCATTTCGTTGAATATCAAATGACGATCCATCCACTAAATGAATTGTTTGAGACTGGTGTTTGTCGTTTTTAGAAATAGAAATTAAGTCAATACGAGACAACAAACCAAGAGACTCAAATACTTGTTTTGCAACACCCAACTGACCTTTACCACCATCAATAACAACAAGTGAAGGTAATTCTTGTTTCTCACTTAAAAGTCTTGTAAAACGACGAGAAAGAACTTCAGAGAAAGAAGCATAGTCATCAGGTCCCTCAACAGTTTTGATGTTGAACTTACGATAGTTTGACTTATCAGTTTTACCATTCTTGTAACGAACAAGAGCAGATACCTGACAATCACCAGCAGTGTGAGAGTTGTCAAACGCCTCAATTAAAGTTGGAACATTGATTAGACCCAAAGACTCTTTGAACTGACGGGCAACATCATTGTACTTTCGTATACGAAAAGGTTCAAGTTTTTTCTGAAGACAATCAACCACAGAGATTTTAGTTTTGAACTCATTTGCTTTCTCAAACTCCATAGAATCAGAAAAGTATTTCATAGATTTTTTCAAACGAGAACGAATCTTGTCAAACTCAAAAGAAAATAATTCTTTCATTTCATTTACTATCTTCTTGTAGGAAAATTTCAGAATATTTGAAACGCAAGGAGCGTTACAACGACCAAGATGAAACTCCAAACAAGTTTTGAACTTCTCGTTTGAAATGTTTTCTTCAGTCAAGTTGTAAGAACAAGATCGTAAATTGAATATGTCGTGAACCATCTCATAGATTTCATAACAAGAGTTGGAACTTGTGGACTCAAGAAGGATCTGACCTGAAAAGTTAGAAGGATTACAAACAAGTAATCTTGGAAAGTCCTCATCAGTCAAAGTAATAAACCAACGACGAGATCTGTCGTCTTTTGCTTTGATGTTGTATTTAGGTTTGAGTGACTTGATAAGTTCATCTTCCAATAAAAGAGCTTGAGACTCATCATTCGTAGTCATGAACTCAACATCACGAATCTCACTCACAAGAGAAGTAGTCTTTTGGTCTTTGTTATTTTTTTGAAAGTAAGACTTCACTCGTTTAGGAAGATACTTTGACTTACCCACATAGATAATCTGACCCTTCTCGTTCTTGAAAAGGTAACAGCCACTAGATTGGGGAATGTTTGAAAGTTTATCTGTAATCACAATACAAATATAGTAAAAATATATGTTACCGCAAAGCTAAATGATTACCTTTATGTTAAGTATTTCGAAGTATACAAACTTAGTTTAATAAAAAACTATCTATTAATAGAAAACTTTTATGTTATGTTCATATTCTTTACCACCGCAGTTTTTTTCTCTTTAGTAATTTTAAAAGATAGAAAAGATTACTTTGATTATCACGGAAAATAGTTTACACTTACAATATGGAGTTAAATAAATTTCTGACCATAGTGATCCCTTGTAAAAATGAAAAAGATATTATTCAAAAAACTTTGGATTTACTCAACTATCAGTCCGATATAAAAGGAGTTCAAGTTATTGTATGTGATGATTCCGATGACCAAATTACAAAAGACAATCTTGAAAAAAGATCAAATTCAAAAACCGATCAGTTTTATTTTCGAGTTATTGATGGTGGTCTACCCGGAGTTGCTCGAAACAGAGGTTTTAAAAATGTTAATACACCATATGTCTTATTCATGGATGCGGATGTATACCTTCTTGATCCGAAAACAATCAAAAGATCAATTCTGAAAATACTTCAAGAAAACTTGGATCTTGTTACAACTAAGTTCAGAAGTGATAATGGAAAATTCAATTACATCTATAAAACTTTTGATATACTACAAACCCTTTCAAAATGGTCTACTCCTTTTTGTTTGGGAGGATATATGTTAATCAAATCAGATACATTCAGACAACTAAATGGTTTTGATGAAGAAGTAAAAGTTGCAGAGGACTATTACTTTTCAAAACAAATTAAACCAAAAAAGTTTTCAAGAATTAATAATGTGGTTTTCACACCACCAAGAAGATTCGAAAACAAGGGACTTAACTATATGATTAAGTTATTCTTTGGATCATTCTTCAATCATAAAAATAAATCATATTTTAAGAGAGACAAAAATTACTGGTAATGAAGAAGTGGAAAACCGTAATAATGAGTGATCTACATTTAGGGGCTCGTCAGACACAAACAGATAAAATACTGAAGTTTTTAGAAGAAAATGAGATGGAAACTTTAATATTGAATGGGGATATTATTGATGGATGGGCAATTAGAAGTGGGGGTAAGTGGACAAATGATTGTACAAAGATCATTAGAAAATTTATCAAATTATCCGAAGGAAAAACTAAAGTAATTTATATTAGAGGAAACCATGATGATTTCTTAAAAGATTTTATACCTTTTAAGTTAAACAACATTGAAATAGTTAGAATGTATAATCATGTTGGGGTTGACGGTAGAAGTTACTATTGTTTTCACGGAGATGTTTTGGACTTTGTTATTATGAAAGCAAGATGGTTGGCTGTTGTTGGTGGATGGTCCTATGATTTTGTAATCAAACTTAATACATTGTATAATAGGGTAAGAAAAATATTGAATTTGAAATATCATTCTTTAGCTAACCATGTAAAACAATCAGTGAAAGGGGCTATTAACTTTGTATCTGATTTTGAAACGGGAGCAAAAGGTTTAACAAAAGAAAAAGGTTATGATGTTGCGGTATGTGGTCACATCCATCAACCCAAATTGGAAATTGATTACATGAATTCGGGAGATTTTTGTGAAAATTCAACATGTCTTGTTGAAGATAAAAAAGGTAATTGGAAAATACTCAATTTATAACTTTTCTTTAAGTTTTATTTTTCCTATACTTAAAATAAAACTTAATATGAAAACTTTAATTTTATCTTTATTTGTTAGTTTATTTACAATTGTAAGTTTCTCACAAATTCCCGTCAATGTTTATGTTGTAAATCCCAATGGATGTCCTTATTCTTTAACAAACACATGGAGTAGTCCGACAGGTGCAGGAAATGCGTCCGTCACTTCTGTTGATTCATTGGTTAATCAAGAAGTTTGGCACTTGAATGTTCAAGACACATCAAATCAAGCAATGTTAACTGTGTGTGCAATTCCAGCACCACCTTGTAATTGTCCTATAGAATGTATGGGGCCAACACCAATTTACCCCAATATCTCAATTACTCTTTTGTTGTGTTCTAACATGAATGTTGATGAATTGGAAGTACTAACAATTGAAAATCCACTTGTTGGTTTAGTTGTAATACCAATGACAGAATCAACAACTTTCTATCTAATCAATTCAGAAAGTAAAATTGTCAAGTGGGCAAAAAACACAACATCACCGTCTTTTGATTCAGACGATTTACAATCAGGAATTTACCATTTAGTATTGGAGACACCAACGGGTAAAAAAATCTATAAACTAATAAAACTATAAAAACAAAAAATGAAACGACTTGTTATTGATCCTGCCCATTCTGATTTGGATTTCAAAATCAGACACTTAATGGTATCTAATGTGAAAGGTAAATTAACTAACTACTCAGGTGGTATGACTTACACTGCAGAAGATATGAGTGACGCTCAAGTAAGATTTGAGGCTGAAGTAAACTCTATTTCTACAGGAAACTCTGACCGTGATACACATCTGAACGCAGAGGATTTCTTTAACACAGAAAGATTTCCAAGAATGTATTTCGAATCAACAATGGT
>Ga0194115_10003020_pt1 | contig 19302 bp, 4 predicted proteins | sample TA2MahsurfametaG_3_FD_148656 | JGI IMG/M metagenome (GOLD analysis project Ga0194115, IMG submission 148656) | Freshwater microbial communities from Lake Tanganyika, Tanzania - TA2015002 Mahale S4 surface | ecosystem: Environmental > Aquatic > Freshwater > Lake | place: Tanzania: Lake Tanganyika... | reverse complement strand
CACTGTTTGCCCGGATGGCATTACTTCATACGGCACCTGTTGTTTGTACTATAAAGATGCTACCACAGATAAAATAACAGGAAATACTTATGCAGATGGGGCTCTGGTTAATTGTAATTTGTACACTACATGCTATGAGTGTTACGATATAGCAGAAAAATTAAATTACGATTATATTTTTTCTCCTCCTGTAAGTGGCATAACTCATGTTTGTTCCCAAAAAATAACTATTCTTTCATTAAAGCAAACACTGGAAGCAAATTCTAGTAAAATACCACCAAATACAACAAACGGTTATCAGTTAGATCTACTGACACAATATGAAGGCCACAAAGATGGAATTATGAGAGCTAGTATTAATCTTGCTGGTTTAACTGATGATGAAAAAACAGTAACAACTGAAGCTCCATATCTCACTATTAGTGATCCACACACTTCAGATTTAGCTGTAGTTAGATTAAAGACTGCACAAATAGGTGATAACAGATATCTTGTTACTGGTATAGAACTAATTTCTACTGGAAGTGGTCACGTATTGCCAAGTTTTACAGTTGCTGGAGATGCTACTTCTTCTTTAAACGATATTATAACTCTTTACAATTATCATCCAGATATGTTTGAGACTCCTGAAGCACTGCTTCCTGTTAACTCTTATATCGTAAATTCTTATGTAAATGTTGGCGATCTTCAAGGTTCTGCTTGGAATACTAAATTTACAAAAATTGCTTTAAGCGGACCTAGAACTACTAGGCAAAACGAAACTATTAAAAAATATGCTCCAGACTCTACCGCTATAGAAAATGTTCAAATTAGAGCAAAGGTAGAAATAGTAACGGATATAGATGGTGCAGTACCAGCTGCTGTAGCAGCATTAGCTCCAGAACCACCTGGTTATATTCCACCATACGATTACGGTTTAAGCGAAACACCAACAGCAACCAATAATACTCTTTCATCTTATAATTTTTATGTAAGTTCTATCAGAACTGGTAATCTAGTAGCAGGCAAAAATTATGGAACTGTATATAAGGGCGGAAGTTTGGTTGCTGGTTATTATCTAGAAATAAACGATTTAACAGATTCTGCAGTTTCTCCAATAAATGTGGGAGATACTGTTACTGTTTTAGGAAATACTTGCGAAGTTTTTGAGGTCACAGAGCCAGTTTTAAGTAAAAATACAGAATATTTCTCTGTAGGAGAGATAGATTTAGACATTACTAACGTAAATCCTAGTGTTAATTTAGCATTCTCTATAAAAGTAAATACATAATATAAATGCCTATAGTAACCCCATTTTCATCTTTACCGTTATCAGTAGATCCGTATTTTAGTAGAATAACCAGCAATCTGGATTCTGCTGAAATTAAAAATTATTATTTGGTTGGTTTTAAACCGGCCTTTCCTCTACAGGCTTCAGAACTAAACGAATTACAAGAACAATTCTTTGTTCAACAAACCCTTACAACCACTTGTATAAACAAATGGTATGGAAATGGAACTTCTGGGCCGTTTTGGGATGGAGCTACTCCTCTAAACATTTCTGATCTATCTGTAACTGCTGGTTCTGGAACAGACACGCCCACAATCAAACTATCCAAAGGATGGTTATTTGTTAAAGGTTCCAGTGCTACTAAAGGATTAGGCATTTGGATTTATAATGATCAAGATCGAACATATTCTACCAATATAAAAGCTAATACATTTCACGGTGTGTGGATAAAAACTGAAACTGTAGATTATAATACAGACACAGATCTTTCCGATAACTCTGGAGGAGGATCTAGAACTGCATTTGGATTTATTAATTCTGGGGCCGATAGAATTAAACTAACCGTAACAGGTTCTGGAGCATCTGCTCCTGATGCAACTTCTGAATTTTTTAAGATTTTACAAACGTCTACTTCTGATGGTACTTCAGTAAAAACCATGAACGGTTATTCAATATATACTAAGATCTAACATATGCCAATAACAGGACTAACATCATCGGATAATTTTAAAACTTGGTTTAACAAAACCAATGAAATTATAACTCAAGTTAACTCTCAAGAAATTGCTGGTATTACTGGTATAACCGGGGGTAACGGAATTGGTGTGTCTTTGAGTGGTGGAAACAACATAATTTTTATTAAAGACACTATAACTAACGGAATAACATTTGCTTCTAATGTAAACATTCAAGGAAATGCCACGATTAGTGGTGTTCTGTCTGCTGGTAGTCTAACGGTAAACAAAACTACCATTTCTTACAGCCCGATGAATACAGGCGTTACTTCTGGTAATGTTGTTCGTGTTGATCCTACAGGATTAACTTTAGCCAGAGCAAATAATGCAGATAATGCAGAAGTTCTAGGTATTGTGGTAGGTCAAGATTCTGTCAATAATGCAACTCTAGTTGCTATAGCAGGCAAAATTGATAATACTGGTTTTGCTAGCACTGTAGCTAATGCTTTAGATATTGTTGGTGGTACTCTTGGCTACGGTTCTGCTTACTTTTTAAGTCCAACAACAGCAGGTGGAATAACAACTATAGAACCTTCGTCGTATGGTCATGTGTCTAGACCTATTCTGTTAGGAATAACCGGAACTGAAGGAATAATACTCCCATATCGTGGTATAGTTATCGAAGGTATAACTGCAGGGATTACAGCGGAACTAGACAATAAAATTATTCTTGAAATAGATTATACTAATCCTACCTATGGAGACAAATATGAAACACCTGCTTTAGGTGATCCTATTTACTATTTTGGTGAACTTGATGGAACAGGAAATGATCTTTCGAGCATAAGTGAAATTTCACCATTATTAAGTTTAGCTACTCCAGGAGATACTTTTAAGTTAAGAGGTGCTTCTAATGATAATTCCACAGCAAATGTTTTAGTATTACAGTCTGCATCTTCTTTATCTTTAACAAATTATTGCATAGGTGCGATATCGGGAATTATTAGTGATGATGGTACTTCTATGATTGTAGAAGTTGTTACTCGTGGTGGTAATTTTAATTTAAATTACGCTGATTTAGATGGAGGCATTTATAATAAAACTTTAGGAATAACTGGTGGTCATTATAAACTTAATGCCTCTTCAGCATTGTTTGAACCGGAATCAGCAACAAATCCTGCAACTAATACATCATGGGCAACAATTATAAGAAATAATGATGCTCAAAATTCTGTAAGATTTGTGTTAAATCATACAGAATTTGATACAGGCAATGGCACACCTTCATCACTAACTACATTTTCTACTCCTGTTGTTCTAGGAACCACTGCTGGTATTACCTTAATAAATTCCAATAATCTTATAACTAATGGTTCGTTTAATGTTTGGCAAAGAGGTAATGTAAGTTATACATCAGCAGGACTAACTTTACTTTCTCCGTATTTTACACCAATATGTGACAGATGGTTTGCTAGTACTCACGGTTGCACAGGAATAACATTATCAGTTTACCGACAAGAATTTACTTCTAATCAAACAGATGTATTGGGTTCGCCAACGTACTGGATAACTTGGGAAAACGATTTTGCTCTAAAGACCCCAAGCAAATTAGAAGAAAGACCAAAATTTGAAAATATTCAAAGAGGAGCTAGATTACTTCAAGGTCAGACTGCAACTATTTCTTTCTATGCTAAAGCCGGATTAAGCGGTGCTACTTTAGATGTATTCTATAACAGATACAACTCAACGTATGCTGGTGTTACTGGTCTTACCGCTGCTATAGAAGCAAGAACATTGGTAAGCGGTGCTACTGGTATAGCTCTATTAGCAGATTGGAAAGAATATTCAAGAACATTTAAAGTGGGAACAGGAATAACTTTATCTTCTGGAGAAGAAGGCTGGTTTAGTCTTGGATTTGAGTTCCCAAACACCACAGATTACAACATATCACAAGTAAGACTAAACATAGGCGATTATGCTACACAACCGCTCTACGTAGAATATGATAAAGAATTAGTCGAGTGTCAACGGTATTATCAAAAATCATATAGTAAAAATAAAAATGCAGGCGATACGACGGATGTTGGAATGAACGATGCCATATTAGATTTATTTAATCTAAATTCAATAACAGAATATATGATTAAATTCCCAGTTAAAATGAACACATCTGCAACTGCAGTCAATATCTATTCGACTAATAGTGGCGTTGCAAACGAAGCTTTCAATGTTTCATCCGGTCAAGATATGAGAAATTCAAACTCTACAATTATAAATGTGCCTTGGAGTCTTGCAAACCCGTATCGTTACAATTCAAAGGTTTCTGGCAACATAACCGTGAATCAAAAAACAGATCAAGGATTCTCAGTTGTCATTAGTGGTGGTGCATATAGTGGTGACAGAATTAGATTCCATTGGATTGCAGACGCAGATATAGACAAACTTATTATCTAACAAAGAGGAAATATGAGTAGTAGCCGTTCATCTTCATCACAAAACACTAGAGTTTTTAGTCCTACTGTAGTTTTACAAGGCGATTCCAGAAGACTAGAAATCACACTAAAAACTGGAGAAGGTTATAGCCTTGCTGCTGGTATAACCGCAGGTGACTGTATTCGATATAATCCCGGCGGAAATATTTACGAAAAATCATCAGCCGCCACAGAAGCTACAGCCGAAGTCGTGGGTGTTGTAGAATATACAAACGGAAGTTCATATACTGTGGTTACTTCTGGTTCTATTCAATATCCAGCAAGCAGATTAGCGGCAATCACAGAAGGAGATGTTGGTGGTGTTGATGTGTTATTTTTAGATTACGCTACTTATGGTGGATTAACAGGAACAGTAGAGATACCAACTGGGGCTGCTTTTGCTTTCGTCAAACCAGTATTACAAATTGCACCACACGGTATATACAACGCAATAGTATTAAATTATATTGGCTATAAGATAGGCAATAATGCACAGTTAACCGAACAAGGTCAACCTGTTGGAACAGTAATACAGGTACCAAAAGACACAGATCTGGGAGAATTATATCTTGATATGTCTGTTTCTCATCTTGTTAGTGTAAGTGAAAATCCTATTTTATACCAAATGTTTGGGATTGCTAATGAAAATCATACTGTACAATTAGTAATGACTTCAACTGCAAACATAACATCTGGTCTTATAGGACAATCTGTAACACAAAGATCATCATACGGAAATGGAAGTATAGGAACAGTTACTGCTATAAATGCTGCAACAAAAACTGTAACAATAACTAGAACAGTAGATACACAAACAATAACCACAGGGTATTGCTATATTAAAAATATAACCTTTAATGTGGCATCATTCTCTGTTACAGAATTTACAATACCACAAAAAAATGCAGAAACTGTAGGAAATACACAATACATATACGCAATTAATACTTCTCCTATTTCTACAGTTATAGTTCCAGATTCAATAACTGCAACAGATATTACTACAGATACTCTTGCTGTTGGAAGCATTGCAGATCTGGAAGCAAAAATAACAAGCATGCAAAATCAAATCAATACTCTAAATACAAGAGTAGGTATAACTTGATAGGAACAGTAAATGCCTAGTTTTATTGGCTCAAGCTCTATAAACCAACTATACGCCCAAGGAGTTGGTAATACTGGTCCAACAGGACCAACAGGAAACACTGGTCCCACCGGGCCAGTTGGGCCAACAGGAAATACTGGTCCTTATGTTTTAGGTATATCTTTAATAGGCTATACTCTTTGGAATAATTTTAGTAATGGTTATTCTGCAGCGGCAACAGGAATAGCTAAAGGTAAAACTGGTGCTGTAACTTATAATGTAGTTGCTACAAATTTAGGAATCGGTGTAAGTCTTATAAAAGAAGTAGATACTACAAAAACAGTTCCTGAAATAAAAATTAGACCAATAAAAATAGTAAATGCTTCTGTAACCAAAGAAGCATCACAAAATAAAATACTTATTACAGGCAATCCCACGGCTCCTATTGATATTGCTGTATCTGGAGCAACTAGAAGTAACATAGCAAAATTTACAGATGCTTCCGGATCTTTGTCCGGTATAACTAATGCATTTTTTAATAAGTTTGTGAGTGCTAATATAGCAGAACCATGTATTCCATGGCCTCATTCAAATGTTAGTGAGTATTCTGATTATATTACAACAAGCGGATCACTTACTACTGGAATAGTTTTTAATTTAAGTATAGAACCAACAACAAATAAAAGTAAAGGTTTATTAAAAAACGTATATTTAAATTGTATAAGTGGTAGTAATAACGGTATCGTTACACGCATAAACATAAATGCTACAACAGTAACTCCTCATGTTTTAAATATTTTTATAAGAGCTTCTAAACCCTATACTTTAGAAAGCGGAATTACTGAGATAAGATATAATGGAAGTGCTAGTAATATCCTATGGCCAAACAATAAAAAACCTTGTTTTTATATTAATAATGAAAGTAGATCTTGTAGTGGTATTGTAACTTTATATTTTATTAACGGAAATGTTCTTGGTACATTTAATCCGATGGATAATATTGCTCCTGGTAGTATTTCTGCCGATGTTAATTCATGTAAAACTGCAACATATATTAGTAGCCCCGCTTGTACCACTCTTTCTTTAACTTCTCCTGGAGGAGGAATAGAAGGAGAATCTTTAACTACTCTTAGTTCTGCTTCTGCAAATCATTTAGAAACAGGAGCTTGTTGTAAAAACGATGGAACATGTGAAGTAGTAGTTTCTACAGAATGTACTGGTTATTTTCATGGTGCTGGTACTACTTGTGGTTCTACTGCAGATTTTATTTGCAATAAGCGTGGTGCATGTTGTGTGGATAATGGTGCTAGTATTGTGTGCTATGATGATCTATCATGTTCTGAATGTTTGGATTTTAATAATATAGCAGGAATAAAAGCAAGATATTCTGGTCCAGACTTACTGTGTACTGATATTGATTGTAGTTTAGACGTATTTACTGGTGCTTGTTGTGACGGTTATGGTAACTGTACGGTAACTACTCCATCAAATTGTGCATCATATGGTGGTTTCTATCACGGTAATTTTTCTAAATGCGTAGATAAAAATTCTGTAAGTATATGTTCTGGAACAACAGGTGCTTGCTGTGTAGATGGTGTATGCTCGCAATTAACGTTTGAAAATTGTTTAAATTCTAATGGAATTTTTGCTGGTTATAATAAATCTTGTACTAATGTTGAATGTGAAACACAGACTATTTGTAGCCCAAAAAGTTCTAAGCGTATATTGCCTGGAGACGAGTATGGTGGAGGAATAGTTGTTGGTAAATTTATTTCAGGCGAGTCCGAGATATTAGGTTGTTCTGAGCTATTCTCATTTGAGAATTACGAATTTAGTAAAAAGTATTCTTTCAAACCCGCAATATACACATCTCAACAAGAACCAGAATCAGCAAGCACAGACAATTCTTGTCTGTCAGAAAATGACGGTTATCTAGTAATTGTATACCCTTATGATCTTGCTAGCGATCAATACAATGAAATAAAAAATCCATTCACAGAAACTTTTACAAAAAATCAATATCACTGGGGAATGAAAGGTTATTACGCTTGGGGGCCTTTAACAAATCTTGGTGTTTATTCTGATATAGAAATAAATGGTACAAATTATTATGACAGAATTGTAGCATACGGTGAAGGATTCTGGTCTCGTGGATTTACAGGTATAACACAAGGCCAAAATACAGAACTAATAACAAACACATTCACAAAATGCTCTGATATTATACCGTATGGTGTAGACGCTGAAGCAAAAGTATTTTCTAAGCCGCATTATGGATTACATGGAAATTGGTTTAGATCTTACGGTCTTTATAACACTATTCGTGCGGTATCTTCTTTAAAGACTAAAGCATTGGGTATAACCGGATTTATGCCACAAACTTACGATTTATTTTATATGATACAAAAATTAGATTCGGGATTAACTTCTGCATCACAAGGCATAACGGCAAATCCGGAATATTTGTCTGATTGGTTTGTTCCTAGCCACGATGAAATGGCATTCATATCGTCTAAAACTTTAAATACTTCTTCATTTAATATTAATACTGCTCTTGTCCAGAAAGGATACCAACCAATATACGGCCAATACTGGACTTCTACAGGAACCTTTGACTATGCCAGTACACAGGGCGTATATTCTGGTGCAACATCTCCTGCACCCGGTTATCTTGCAATAAGTATGGAAATACCAGAAAATGGTGAAATAGATTATTATAATGTGTATAAGAGTGATAGACAGCAAGAAAACAAGGTAAGACCAATTAGAATAATTAGATGCGATGAAGAACATCCACAAGCTTCTAAAATTTGGAATTTACCAAAAATATGATTTTTAATTTAATATAACTACTAGTATAGTATGACATCATATCAAGGTTCCAGTACAATTATAACAGGAAATATTCCTGGCGGTCCGGGCAATATAGGCCCGCAAGGCCCTCAAGGACCAGTAGGACCAACAGGAAATACTGGAGGAATTGGTAATACTGGTTCTACCGGATCTGATATTCAAACAATTACAAAACTAGGTGCCGACAATATTTTAGTTACACTTATAAATGGAGTAACATTTAGTGTTACTGGTTTAACAGGAAATCCTGGTTCTGCTCCTACCGTTTACAGCTCTGCACAAGATACTTATTATAAGTTTATAGGAACTGTTCCAGAGTCTAATAATAGTTTCTTGCTTGTAAAAAATACTTTAGGTATCACAACAACATTCAAAGTTCTTGAAGGTGTTGGTATAAGTTTTACTAATAGTGGAACTGATCTTGTTATTGAAGCACCTACTGTAACCGGAACAAAAACTTTACAAAATTTAAAAATTGTTGGTGCTTCTGGTGCAACAGCAACATCATTTGCTAGTTTTGGCTACACTAGCGGTATAACATACGATAGTGCTGATGTTACTATTAAAACATTTTTGGAAGCATTAACCGACAATGCTAATATCATAGGTATTAGTAGTTTAAGTTCTGGAACATTAGCAAATATAAGTTTAAGTCGATTTTCTACTAGAGATAGTGGATCCGGTGATTATACTGCCTCTCAAACATTTACCTATAAAAATCAAACAGGATTAGGACTAACCCACACATATACAACTACAGCAGTTGCATCTTCTGATGATGCTTTTAATTATCGTTATATTCCTCAATTGGGTTCGTGTTGTTTCTGCCAGACAGATACAGAAAGTAACAATGATACTACTTGTTTGGACTATTTAACAGAAGCTCAATGTACATCTTTTGGTGGATATTTTAATTCATTACAAAATTGTAGTACAAGAATTGCAAATGCAGATTCTAATTGTCAGACTATAATTACTAGTTCGGGTGCTTGTTGTACTTGTGGTTCTAATAATGAAGGAGGTGCTGGTAATACTCCTTCATGCACAGAACTATTAACACAAGAGCAATGCGAATCTCTGGGATTTAATTTCTTCCCTGGAGCACCATGCAGCAGCTCTCAGGCTGGTTGTGATTTCTTAGATTGTACTGAGTCTGCTAATTTATTAAAAAAAAAATTAGCTAAATTAGCAAGCAAAACGTACCCCTCTGATTCTACTTGTGCTATAACCGTAGACGGTAATGTTATTTGTTGGGGTCCATTACTGGGTGTAAAAACTTATACAATAAGACCAGATCCTGCAGCAGTTTCTGCAGGACAAACCCCAGATTGGTTTGCAGATGATATAAGTGTTGGTGAAGGCCATGTTTTGATATTGGCTAAACCATTTATTGGATTTAATGCTGATGGCTCGCCCGCTTTTGATACTACTAAAACTAGACTATACAGTAATGTATTTCTAAAATCTGCACTAGAAAGTGTTCTTACTCAAAAATCTAATATTTTTTATGGTTCTTTAGGTAATGCTAATGAAAATGAAAAAATTGTAACGGAAGGAACATTTTCTAGATTTTATTCAGCAGGACCAGAAATAAGAATAAGCAAAGATTATTTTATAGGAATTAAATATCCAGACAGAACTTTGTTTGGAAACGGATACCCTGCTGGTGTTGCTTCTTTATATAACCAACCACTGTTTCCTCTACCAGAAGGACAGTTTTTAGACGTTTCTGCAACTTGGTTACATGCATCCGGTATTAGAACTGACGGATCTGTTGTGTGTTGGGGATCTAATGCTTATGGTCAGACTAACTACCCAAGAAGCACTAAAAGATTTGTAAAATCTGTAACCGGAAAATATCACACATGTGCATTAAGTAGTGATGGTCAAGTTGTATGTTGGGGTGCTGGAGATCCAGGTTCAGAAAACAAAGGATGGCCACATTTTGGTCAATCAACAGTACCTGCACAGCTACAGACTGAAAAAGTAGTTGATTTAAAATCTGGCTATTATTTTACAGCAGCATTAACAGATACTGGAAAAGTTTACACTTGGGGATCTTTCCGTGGTTATACCTATGGATCTAATAATCTACGAACAGACTTTACAGATGATGTTCACCGAGGCATTAGAAACAATAATTTTACAAATCGTTTAATACAAAAACCAGCAATATTAGACAGTATTGGTGTTCAAAAAATACAATGTTCAGCTTATTCTATAGCTGCTTTAGGAAATGATAAAAAATTATATGCATGGGGCCATGATGGTGATGTTAGAGATGCAAATGATTATGGTATAGATTTTAATACACCAAAAAAAGGAGTTTATACTGCTATTACTAGATTTAATGCTAGAGTAGATGCGGAGCAATTAAATCTTAATATAGAATCTTTTGCAATAGATCGTGATGACAATGTGTATGTTTTATTAAATTATTATGGTTGTGCTGGTACAACATATAATGAAAGAATATTTGGTTCTGATGAAACTACCACCGATTCTCAAGGTGTTATTACTCCTAATCCCGCAGGATGTTCTGCAGGTCTTACTGGTATAGTATTATATCATTATTACACTAATTACGATATTAGTGGTAAAAAATCATTAGCAGATGCTGATTATGATGATAGAAAATTGTGGTCAGAAAGCGTTGAAACAAACTGTTTTAAGTGTGAGGTAATGACTGAATGTGAATACCTATACCACAAAAATTTAAAAATAAAAACACCAACAGGCGGACTTGGTGGCGGAGTTCCTTTTGGTAAATTTGGTTACTACGGAAACAGTGCAGTTTTTATAACAAATGGAATTACGGGTATGCAATTGCCCTCAGAAAAGCCTGTATGTTCTTTGGGTGCCACATTTATAGCTGCACAAATATACGAAACTTGCCAAGATCCCAATAATAGATTATCTGATTCTAGAGATCCTTGTTATTATTACAATGAATGCGACGGTAATTACCAATGTTTAAATGCCCATAAGATAACATTAGGTGATAAATTTAGTTCTTTAGATAATTTTTGTAATAATAATGACGGTAAACAGACATCATATAGTGCATTTGCTTATAAATGCACTACGCCAGAAGCTTCTGGTGATTCTTTAAGAGAATATTTAAAGTTAACAAACCAAGGAAATTATAAAATAACAGAAGAGTTAGATTCAGAAGAAGAATTTGTAACAGAGGGCGGCAGTAATATATTAAAACCTTTGGATGGTTGTTCTAAATTAACTGGCTGTAATAAATTTGTAAACAACAGATCTATTATTTTTAAAGCAAACAATAAAAGCTGTATAAACTGTTTTATTGGAGACGAATGCGATTATGATGATATTGTTCACGGTTATATAAAACGTGGCCGAGGATTTTCTGGAGTAACAGCTCAATATTTTGAGGGCAGTCAGAATTGTTTTTATAAAGAAACACAACAATACGTTTGGCAAACAGCAGATAATGCAACTCAATTACGACCAATATTTAATGATAAACCCGCGTGTGTTGATTTAAATGGTGATGGCAATGATGCAAATGACGAAGACGATATATTAGGTTGTTCTTCTTTAATATTAAAAGAACAATATGTGTTAAAATTTAATGCTGAAACATTTACTAGAAATACTCAAACTAGCACATATCCACTAGTATCGTCTACAATAATTGAAAATAATGTTTTCTGTACCAATAGATCTAGATCTGAAGAACTTTGGACAAATAAAGATTTTGCTTACGATTCTAAGTATGGAATTTGTGATAGGACTAGAGAAGATATTTTAGAAAATTATTTTAATGAAAAATATGTGAAAGAAGAAATTACACATCTAGAATCTTCTGGCCAAATGGCATACTATGTAATGAAACCTAATACTTCATTTTTTAAAGACGAAAGTTTGGTTAATTTTAATATATTAACTAATACTCCAGTATTGGATCGAGATTATACTTTAACTAAAGGATTTTTAAGCAATTCCAATGATATTGTTCTGCTGAATAGAAATTCTGGAAATATAGGGACAGATTCTTGGAGCAATTCTCAAATATTAAACTTTGAAACAAGCGACACCGGAAATGCTTATCCGCTCAGTTGTGATCCATATAATTTAAATAGTAATAGAGATCCAAAATTTGATAACACAAATAAATGCGGTGTATGGTCCAGCGATTATGATTCGTTTACTAGAAACGACGATAGACGAGTTTTGTATGCTAGTTTAGGACATAAACACGGTGTATATGTTGTTACTAATAAAACTTGTGTAAATAATCGCGGAATAACATTTGATTATGGGCCAGAATGCAGAAAAGGACATATAGTTAGTATTGCTAATGGAACTGGTATAACTGCATTGAATGGTTATTTTGCTGATTCTGGTGAGTTATTTTCTTCAGCGTTTTGGAAAGCAATAAGAAACAAAACAACTACAACAGAAACATCATTATTTCCAATACAATCAAATCATTATAGAATTAATTTACCAGAATTAGAAAGATATGTTGATAAATATCAAGTTTCTTCTGGGTATTATCACAGTTGTGCTGTTATAGATGAAGATTTAAGTTTTAATAGAGGCAATATTTTAGAAGAATATAAAGCTGGAGATGTTGTATGTTGGGGTGCCGGAGAACCAGGATTTACAACAGGATTTAATTTTAATCAAGCAATAGGAATAACATTACAAGCAGAAGAAACTGCACAAGTTAGTTGCGGTCATTTTCATACTTTAGTTTTACTAAACAAAGAAGGCGTTAAAAGGCTTGTTGCATTTGGTGCAGGCGATAAACCAAATACCGAGCAAATAGGTTATAATTTTAGTCAATCAATTATTCCTGATAATATCAAAAATATTGAAAGACAAGTTAAGCTAATTTCGTGTGGTCCTTATTATAACGGCCTTATATTGGATCAAGGATCCGTCGATGCATATATTGGTTGGGGTGCAGGCGGCTGGACTGAATATACTAGATTTGATAAAAAGGTCTTAGATCTGGCAACAGGAAGTGATCATGTTGTTATTCTTTTTGAAGACGGCACAACCGAATGCTTATGTGATAATAATGATGATGGCAGATGTAATATAAGTAGACTACAAATTTACAGAGATAAAAGATACATTCATATTAATGCAAAAAGAAATGTGACATTTGCTATTGATTCTGATTATAAACCGTATATTTTTGGTAATGTTGGAAATCTTTTAGAAGACATTCCAGATTCTTTAAAAAATATACACGAAAACACAACCGGAGAAATAATTAAGAAAATATCAGCAGGAAAAGATCATAATCTTGTTATAAAAGGTTATGTTGATGATGCTACAGATTCTGGTGAAATAGTAGGATTTGGTAACGATACTCTGTTAACAGAACCACCAGAACCTAACATAAAATGGCTAAAGAGCGGAAATGCTTCCAATACTACAATAGCTGCTGTTGATACTCCATATAAACAATTAAAGATATACGGCGATGGTCAAAACAGAGCATATGTAACAGAACCCTCTTATATTAATGGTATAATAGGAACTACAGGAATTGCAAATTATTGTTTACTGGATATAATAGATAAATTTGGTGGTCTATATGGTGCCACTGCTACAGAATATCTTCAATTTATAAGAAGAGAAAAACTTAAAGATCCAATAAATACGGCATATTCGTGCAATGAAATTAGTGCAGATGGATTTAGATCTGTTGCGATTAAAGTTTATCCTGATATTAAATGGAATAAAAACGACTTTGGTTATACTTCAAGAGTTATAGCTTGGGGATTAGATTACAAACAACAGCCAAGAAGTTTAAGACTATTAACAGAATATAGCAAACTACACATCCAAACAGATCCATCTATAACAGAAATACCATTTGGTGCAATGTATGCTACCAGATTATTACCAACAGAAATAAGCACTAATGTCTTAGGAACAGCGGTGCATTTGGAAGCATATTACATAGTTATTGGCAATGATGATTCTATGCCTGTTAAATATGATGATTATTGGGTTAGTTACGGCAATCCCAGTAATAATACACTAGGAACTTTAATTGGTAATTACGATTCTTCTGGTAGATTTGTGTCTTATGTAAAACGATACAAATATCTGTATCAATACATTTCATTGTATAAGATTCCTGGAAATGAAACAATTTTTACAAATAAGAAATTTAAAAAGATTTCTATGGGTCGTTTCCACACAATAGGTCTAATTGAAATGGATCCATCAGATCCTGGATATAATTTTTACAATAAGACTTTATATATTTGGGGAAATTCAAATATTGAAGAAAGCTATGGTCAATTCAGACTTCCACGAGTCATATCAAACGATGTAACATCAGCTCCTATACGCTTCAAAGACGTTAAAGCTGGTTATTATCATAATATTGGTATTTTAGATGGTGAACAAACAATAGATGGTATTGTTAGAGAAGATGGAGAAGTTTATTGTTGGGGAGCTACCAAAAGTAATGTTAATTTTGGGCAAACAGAAGTACCAATTGATCCTTCAACAGGAAAACGAATTAAAGCAAAAATGGTTGATGTTGGTCAGTATCATAGCATTGCTATAACTGAAGATGGAACTTTTTATGGATGGGGTGCGGGATCCAGTAGATATAGTGATAGCAATGCACTATTAGTAAACCCTCATTATGGTCAAGCCGTTGCTCCAATAGATGACAACGCAGTTCCGTATAAATTTAAAGAAATTTCAGCTGGTAATTTGCATACCGGTGGCATATTAAATGATGGTTCTTTAATTTTATGGGGCGATAATAGAAATAACGAGTGTAATGAAAATTATAGTAAAAATAATAAGTTTAAAAAGATAGAATGTGCTACACAGTACACAATCGCATTAACCGAAAGTGGTTCTGTATATGGTTGGGGATTTGGTTCTGCTGAAAGCCCAGCAGCATTACCTATTGTTAGTGGAAATCAAAAAAACCCAGGATTCTATTTACTCTCTGCATTCCCACCAAGAGAGACTATGGGACTTAGTGATCTTGATATCAATACTTACTATAAAAAAGATAAAGACATTAATAACATAGTAGGCGAAAACAACATAGCAATTACTAAAGATACAGAAACTTTTTTATACGGTTCTATACCAATAACAATTGATGTTTTAGATACTTGGGGTGATAATTCTTTCGGTCAAACAGAATTCTTTGATGAAATTTTTATAACAGATAAAAACAATTTAAGAGTATTTTATTTCAACGTTAATGCAGAAATCAATAACGAATTAAGTATTTTTTATAATTACGCTTCTTCTTTTGTTAATAGAAATAATTACAAATATGATAATGGAAAAATTTATCAGTTCGTAGACGGTCATGGATTAAATGCTGGTCTAAAATACGACGAATATATTGAGAGTGGTGGTAATGTAGCAGCACTACAAGAATATCCTGTAACAAAAATATCAGGAGTAACAGGCATTCCTCTACCAATCTTTGCGGATTTTGGAAGTAGATATAAGAATCAATTCTATAGTAGAGGAGTCATTGTTTCTTATGGAGATATTGATCGATTGGATTGGGGATACGACCCAAATAACACCCAGCAAACATGGGGCACTAATCCCCTAACGACATTCAGATCTACTCAAGGTGATGGTTATTACGGAGTAGGACCAACACAATTCTTTATGATTGAAGGGTCTTCGGACACAGAACAAACTATAGCTGGTTCTACTGCATATGTTTTCTATTGTAATACGCCTAAAGATCACTATAAATGGAGTATAATTCCAAAAGAACCAAGAACTTCATTACCAGCAGGCTATGGAAGCGAATTTAATACAGTAAATTATGACGGAACTGTAGTACCTACTGGAACATTAGATCTGGATCCATCAGAAGCAGGAAAATTTAATGCTAATGGAGAATTACCAGACAATTCATACAGCTATAAAGCATTATTTGGTGTAAATTGGGGGTTAGCAAAAGATCCAGTCACCAACAATATAATAGTTAAAGAATACGATTGGTTAGATGCATACTCCTTCGCTTTAGGTTGGAATCCAAATACTGGAGAAAGAGTGGACTATTTTGATTTACATCACAATATGTGGGGTGTAGATCAGAGACTAAAAGATCAATTACCAGAATGCAATGAATGTGATTTTATAACGGATATAAAAAATGGGTTTTCTCCTTTGGAATCTATTACAGGTAGGTTTGGTTATAACTTATACACCCTCAATGTTGATGCTAATAATCAACACGGAACAGCTAGAGGAGCAATAAAAGTTTGTGGAAAAATAGATCTAACAGATTCAAAACTTTTCCCGTGGATCAAAGTTATACAGTGGAATGAGTGTGGCGAACCTTGCTCTTATAATACTGACGAACCAAATAGTAGAACTTCATGCAAACATTATCTTATTGATACTGCGGCATTGTTTGGAAGCATGTTCTATGCCAATCTTGATCACAGTTATCCATTAGAATATCCAGATCACGATGAATCTTCTTCTCTTGGAAAACTGCCTACTGGAATTGTGTGGAATGATTTCTCCTACGAAGATATTGCAGCAAATGGCTCCAGAACTACATCGACAATTGAAAATATTAATGTGGGAGAAGATGCTAGAGATTTTGAAGGAGATCGTTCAGAAGCAACAGACGTGTCTAAACGAGACGAACAGACTAGACGCGGATATGTTGATCTCAATCATTACACCAGATGGTTAAGTCTAAAATACTTATATAAGAAGAAAAATAAATGCGATGCTAGCGAAACTGATACTGATTGTGCACCAACATCATCTGATAAAAATAGATATCGCTTTGTTTTTAGACCAGATTCGGAAAATAATGATACTTTATGGGTATGTTTTAATGTATACGGATCTTATTCTTGGGGAGACAATAGTAAAGGTCAGTTCGGTAAACTACCTCCACAAGAAGACAGCGAAATAGAAATAGCAAACCATAAAGAAAAACCCTGGATACCTGCATTCTTACACGCTAATATAGATCCTTATATTCAAGACCGAACAGCACCAATAAGCTGTGGTATGTACCATACTCTGTACGATTTTACTGAGGTCTCTAGAAAAGGATTTAAAACCTTTAAAACACCGTACCTAACAATAGGCACTAGATACGAACATCAATCAACATTCGATCCCTCATGTACAGGAGAAGCGTGCAGTACTGACAACTTATATCTGATCCCCCAAACTATATTCTATAATCCTTTAAAGGTTATTAAAAATGGTCCGTTTGTACAAACGGTTCCTTGTGGATTCCGAATAGACGGAAAAACGTATAGAACTGCAGGAAATAAAAATCAATTTAATATATCCGAAGATTTGGGTGCTATAAAATTCAGCTTCCCACCAAATACACAAAAATATTTTCAAACACCTGTTGGTGCTGGAAATGCACATAATTATGTTCAAATTCTTTCTGATTTTACGGACATATACTCGTATGAGGCATTTAGTTGGGGCAAAACTATTCCAGATGGTTCTGGTTTAACTGGAATGGCAACAGCTCTTATAGAAAGAACTTCTATACAAGACTGCAATAACAGATTAGGTTTAACTGCTGGTGATAACACTGTTCGATTCCCAGAGTGCTGTAGTTGTTCTGGTAATAGAGATTTGGGTCCTGATAGTTTAGACGATGGCTCTTGGAGAAACGATCCTAATAGAAATGGTTGTTTAGACAGCAATTGTGAGTGTTTAGACACCTGTTCTGAAAGTTGTAGTTGTCAGTATTGTGATAAAGAAATAGATGAATGTTATGATTTTGGAATTGTAAATGAATCTTATAAAAATCTTAACAATTGGTTTCCTTGCAATAACAGAAGTAGCTGTAATGGATATTACAGAGATTCAGTGTGTTCAGACGAACAACGCAATCAGGATGTGATATCAAATTGCAGAAAACCTACAGTCGATACCTACGTATTATACGGAACAAACCATTTATCTACTAGGGCAGATCATAATTTATTTTTACTACCAAATTATCCAAAAATAAATGCAAGTGATCCAGGACCGCCAAGTGACTGGAATTTGTATAGAAAAATGCAATTCTTTAGAAACGAAGAAGGATCCCCCAGAGTAAAACTAACAGATTGGGAAACTGGAAATACTGCATACGTTGGTGATATCTACGAAGGAACTTGGGGGGCGTTTTCTGGAGATATGAGTACCTATATCTCCAAGTATCAAAACCTGCTATTAATAGGCAGCGATAACACATATGGTCAAGTAGACCTTCCACCAATAGAAAAAACAAACAAAAAAACTGATATGAAATTGTTTGCTAGTGATCCGCCTTTTACTATTGTTAAAGAAATAACGTTATCTCTGTTAGGTGGTGGATACGGTAGAGGCGATTGCTCACAAACAACAGATACTTTCTCAACAAAACAACTTATAACTGCTTCTGCGGGCAAATACCACAATGCTTATGTTGGCTATTTTGCATATAAACCACTAATTGAATGCAATTCAAATATACAACAAAATGATCTAATAAAAGCTAGACTACCAATAGAAACAAGAAAAGTTTATGATTCTAATGCTTTTTACACACCACCAGAAACAATAGGGTATATATCTAAGGGAACGCTAAAAGGCTTTACGTATTCTGTTTATGACCAGGGGTTAGTTGTTTGGGGTGCTACATATGCCAATCAAGACGTATTCCCAGAAGAGCTACTACCACAAACAACAGGAAAAGTTATTAGTGAAATAAATTTTGGTGGTGGAGAAATATTAAATATTGATTGGTCGTTAGATAGAAACTATCTTTTAGTTGCATATACTAGCGGTATAATAGACGTAATAGATGCTATAAGTGCAATAAGTGGTTCTCCAAAACTGGTAGAAACTATAAACACAGGCAAATCAGATCTAGTTAAAGTTTTATGGCTAAATCCAGAAAATAAATTACTAGTAGTTTCTACCACATCTGTTTAT
>Ga0194115_10003018_pt1 | contig 19312 bp, 17 predicted proteins | sample TA2MahsurfametaG_3_FD_148656 | JGI IMG/M metagenome (GOLD analysis project Ga0194115, IMG submission 148656) | Freshwater microbial communities from Lake Tanganyika, Tanzania - TA2015002 Mahale S4 surface | ecosystem: Environmental > Aquatic > Freshwater > Lake | place: Tanzania: Lake... | reverse complement strand
ATTTTCTTGTGGAAAATTTTATCCACAAAGTTATCCACATTTTAAAGATGTGGATTGGGTAGAAAATAAGACTAAAACGAGATTTTGAGACAACAAAATGTGGACAAAAGATTATTTACATTTTTTTGGGTGTTTTTTTACACATCCATTGACTATAATGTTTGCGTATGGTAAACCCCACCCTTTCTGAAATAACTCAACTTTGGGATCGCGTTCTCGAAAAACTGCAAACGCGCATTAATGATCGTCACATCTTTGATTCATTTTTTAGTGATACTTATATTCAGTCATTAGAGAATAACGAAATTAAAGTCGTTGTGAATTCGGGTTTGGCCGCCAATTTACTTTCAACGAAATACTTAGATGTTTTGAATATGACAGTGATAGAAGTAACGCAAACAAATTTTAAGTTAGTTTTTTTACAAAAGGGTGATCTGGAGAAGAATGCAAAAAAATTCGAAAAGAAACCATCTTTTTTTGCAAGTTCATTTGTAAACCGAAAATACACGTTTGATAATTTTGTGGTTGGTACATCTAACCGGGAGGCTCATCAAGCGGCGGTATTAATCGCTTCGAGTCCTGGTAAATTATTCAACTACAATCCGCTTTTTATCTATTCACAATCAGGATTGGGCAAGACTCACTTGCTCCATGCAATTGGTAATTACATTCGAGAAAACGCCCCCACTTTAAAAGTTTTATATATCACCACCGATGATTTTGTGGATGAATTTATCAAGTATGTAAGTGGTGAAAAAGATTCCGATAATATGAAAGACTTTTTTAAATCCATTGATGTATTAATGGTGGACGATGTGCAGTTCCTTGCAGAAAAAGTGAAAACTGAAGAAATGTTCTTTCACATCTTTAACCATTTAATCAATTCTGGTAAACAAATTATTCTTACCAGTGATCGTCACCCAAGTGAGATTAGAGGTGTAGAGTCTCGCTTAGTAACAAGATTTAGTTCGGGTCTTACGATGAACATGACTGTACCGGATTTACCAACCCGTGTGGCGATTTTGAAAAAGAAGATTGAAGCTAACGGTCTTGATATTACTTATTTTGATGAAGAGGTGTTCCACTTTTTTGCCGAACGTTTCTCAAATAATGTTCGCGAATTAGAAGGGGCATTAAATCGCTTGGTATTTTATGTCATCAATATTAAACAAACTAAACACATCACCATGGATATTGCGATTGAATCTGTCCAACCCCTCATTGGTTCGTCGAATCAATCTTCTTTAACTGAAAATCGCATCATTAATACGGTGGCAGATTATTACAACTTAACCAATCAACAATTGACTGGAAAAATTAGAACGAATCAAATTGCGATGGCAAGACATATTGCCATGTATCTTATTCGCCAATTATTGGATGTGCCGTTTTTGAAGATTGGGGTTATGTTTGGTGGTAAAGATCATTCAACAGTGATGAACGCGGTTAAGAAAGTGGAAAAATCGTTGAAAGTTGACGAAGCGGTTGCTACAGCGATAGATCAATTACAAAAACGATTAAAAAAGGCGTAATGAACGAATATATATAGAAGAAAACTTTAAGATAAATGTGGTAAAATAATATACAAAATAACAAACCTAAGCACTTATCCACAACACTCACACGCCCTATTATCATTATTAATCTTTAAGGAGATAAATAAATATGAGATTTAAAGTCCTTCGTGAAGAATTATTAAAGGCCATTAATATATCAAGTAAAGCTATTTCAATTAAGACACCAATTCCTGTGTTAAATAATTTTAAACTAGTCGTCGATGATAAGGGATTAACGATTGTGAGTTCAAATAACGAATTATCTATCGTCACCAGGGTGCCGTATGCCATTAAAGGAAAAACATTATTAACTGAGACTAAAAGTGGTGGCACATTAGTGAACGCTAAATTATTTGGTGAAATTGCAAGAAAAGTAGAAGGTTCGCAATTAACAGTCGAATTGTTTGATGACACTATCGTGAATGTGAGCGATGGTCGATCAACCTATAAGCTCAACTCTATTAAAGTTGAGGAATATCCCGAGTTAGATTTAGACACGACAGGTGTTTCGTTAGAGCTGGAAACTAAAGTTTTAAAGAAAGTGGTTGAACAAACCGCGTTTGCCGCTTCAACCAAAGAACAACGACCAATTATGACAGCAGTCAATTTAGAAGCGTCGGATGGTAAATTAATCGCTACTGCAACCGACTCTGCTCGCTTATCAAGAAAACAAATCAATATTAATAAACCGGTTAAATTTGTCAGTAATGTTCCCGCCAGAACCTTAATTGAAGTCACATCCATGATGGAACATGAACCTACGATCAATCTTTCTTTCACAGAAAAACGGGCCACTTTTGAATTTGGTAACACCTTGGTCATTTCAAGACTCATTGGTGGTGAATATCCAAACACCGCGAATATCATTCCCAAAACCTCAAACTATTATTTGGTTGCGAACGCTAAAGAATTGTTGGCAGTCATGGAACGTGTCGCTTTATTGTCTGTGGAAAGAGAAAATGTCGTCAAACTTACCATGAGTGAAACCGCTGTTGAAGTTTCTAGTAAATCTGCACAAATTGGATCTGCAAGTGAACCTTTAACCAAGTTTTCTTTCAATGGTGATCGATTTGAAGTTAGTTTTAATGCCTTTTACCTCATGGAAGCCATTCGTGCTTTTGGGACTGAAGATATCAAAATTGGATTTATTGGCGATATGAGACCATTTGTCTTAAAAAACGATAAAGATGACTCCCTCATCCAGTTAGCAACGCCAGTGCGCACGTATTAAGTATTTAAACGCATTTTAAGAGGGCTTTAGGGAATATTATATATTCCCTAATTTTCTTTTTTATGGTAAAATTAATCAGGTTTAAACATGGAAAAAGAATCGACCCAATCGGAAATTGTCATTCATACCCCTTACATCCAATTAGGGCAATTAATGAAGATGGCTGGTTTGATTGAAACGGGGGGCCAAATTAAATCATTTTTAAGCCAAAACCCAATCCAAGTTAACCAGCAACCGGAACAACGCCGGGGGCGCAAACTCTATCCTGGGGATCAAATCTTGGTGCAAAAACACCTGATTACAATCAAAGGTTTATGACGGTTCAACGTCTAGAGTTGGTCAACTACCGTTCTTATTCACATATTCAGCTGACATTTGATGCCCAACTCAATGTCTTTCTTGGAAAAAATGGCGCAGGAAAAACCAATCTTGCAGAGGCGATTCATTTTCTTTCCTTGGCGCGTTCATTTCGTACCAGTGATGATCAAGATCTATTACAAAAAGGTCAACCCTTTGCAAAAGTAAAAGCGGTGATTGATTTGCAAGGTCGAAAACAAACCTTAGAAATTGTGATCACCCACCAAGGTAAAAAAATACTCCTGAACCAAAAGCCAGTAAAAAAACTTTCTGAACTTTCCAAAGTCATCCACGTTTTATTCTTTGAACCAAGGGATGTGATGTTGTTTGATGATTTACCAAAAGTAAGAAGAAAGTTCCTCGACACACACATTAGCAAACACCAAGAAGGTTATCTCCAACAATTGAGTCAATATGAAGCGTTACTAAACGAACGCAATCTATTGTTAAAGAGCGCTCAACCCAATCGTCAACACTTAGCAGTGTTAACCAAACAATTGATTGAAGCAAGTTATCCAATTGTGGTGGCCAGGCATTCTTACATTGAAAACATCAACAAAGTGATCAGTAAAATCACCAGTGTGGTCAAAGGATCACCGATTGATATCAAGCTACAATACGTTCCATATGTGAACCCAAAACAAGATTTTTTTAAAGAAGCATCCTTGCTATTTGCTAGCAAATTAGAAGATGACATTCGTAAAAAAACCACTCAACTAGGAACCCAGCGTGAAGACTTTGTTGCCATCTATAACCAACAAACCATCGCCAATTATGGTTCTCAAGGAGAAAATAGATTGGCTGCAATCGCGTTAAAAATAGCACCTTACTTCCTTGTCGAAGATCAAGCTTTAAGACCGATTATCGTGCTTGATGATGTCCTTAGCGAATTAGACGAACCAACTCAAAAAAGACTTCTGCAATTCTTACAAAAACTCCAACAAGTATTCATCACCACAACACATATGCTCGACTCACCTGCCGCAATCTACGACATTCAAAATAGCCACATTCAAAGGAGGGCTTAACGATGAAGGAAACCAAAGAAGAAAAAATCATTCGCGAACTTGCTGAAGAAAAGGAACGCGAAAAAGTTAAAACCGAATATAACGCTTCTAGTATTCAAGTACTTGAAGGTTTAGAAGCGGTGAGAAAAAGACCAGGCATGTATATTGGCACCACCTCGGTTGCTGGTTTACACCACCTCGTTTGGGAAATCGTTGATAACTCCGTTGACGAAGCGTTAGCAGGTTATGCGAAAAACATTGATGTCACTTTAAATAAAGATGGTTCAGTCACCGTCAAAGATGATGGTCGTGGTATCCCTGTGGATATCGTGGCCAAAACCGGTAAACCAGCCTTGGAAACGGTTTACACCGTTTTACACGCGGGTGGTAAGTTTGGTGAAGGCGGTGGTTATAAAGTATCAGGCGGTCTGCATGGTGTTGGTGGATCGGTAGTCAACGCATTATCTTCATCTATGATTGCCGACGTATATCGTAACGGCAAGATTTATCGCATTAAATTTGGCAACGGCGGCAAAGTGTTAGAACCCGTTAAAGAAATTGGGGTTAGCAATCGCACCGGAACCACCGTTACATTCCTTGCTGATCCAACTATTTTTACCGAAACCCAAACCTATCACTTTGAAACCATTCGTGATCGCTTAAGACAAATGGCGTACCTTAATGGTGGCCTACGTTTAACCATCAAGGATACTAGAGGCGCTACCGATGTCTATGAAGAATTTTATTACGAAGGCGGCATCAAAGAGTACGTTCAATACATTAATAAAAATAAAGAACCACTATTCCCAGAAGTCATTTTTTGCTACGGCAATGAAGATAATATTTTTGCAGAAATATCCATTCAATACAACAACGGATACAATCCAAGCGTCTATTCGTTCTGCAACAACATTCACACCCACGAAGGTGGAACCCACGAAGAAGGATTCCGACTCGCAACCACGCGTATTATTAACCAATATGCTCGCGAACAAAAGATGCTCAAAGAAAGTGAAGAAAACTTTACCAGTGATGATATTCGTGAAGGGATGGCAGCAATCATTTCTGTCAAACACAGAGACCCCCAATACGAAGGTCAAACCAAAACGAAATTAGGCAACGCAGAAGTAAGAAAAATTGTCTCGAACATTGTTGGTGAACAACTGTATCGCTTCATGATGGAAAATCCTAAGCTTGCCAAAATCATCATGGATAAAGTCCAATTGGCAGCAGACGCTCGCATTGCTAGCCGAAACGCCAAAGAAAATATTCGTCGTAAAGGGGCGCTTGATTTATCAACACTTCCTGGAAAATTAGCAGATTGTTCTAGCAAAGACCCAGTCGTATCCGAACTCTATATCGTTGAAGGTAACTCTGCTGGTGGTTCTGCTAAAAACGGTCGTGATCGCGAAACCCAAGCAATTCTTCCTTTAAGAGGAAAAATCTTAAACGTTCAAAAAGCCCAACTCAAGAAAATTTTTGCGAATACGGAAATCGGTAACCTTATTACTGCGATTGGTGCTGGTATTCTTCCGGAATTTGATGTTAGTAAATCTCGCTATCACAAAATTGTGATTATGACTGACGCTGACGTTGATGGTAGTCACATTCGTATCTTATTGCTTACCTTCTTCTTCCGTTACATGAGACCTTTAATTGAAGCCGGTTACGTTTACATTGCCCAACCACCTCTATATAAAGTCGAATATCATCAAAAAGCTTATTACGCCTACAACGATGGTCAATTAACGCAAATTAAAAAACAACTCAATCTTCCTGAAGGTTATCCATTCCAACGTTATAAAGGGTTAGGGGAAATGGACGCAGAACAACTATGGGAAACCACCATGGATCCTAAAGCGAGAAAAATGTTGCGTGTTGCCCTGCAAGATGCGATTGAAGCCGATTCTGTTTTTGATGCATTGATGGGTGAAAACGTTGAACCTCGTCGTGACTTTATTGAAAAGAATGCTAAGTTCGTGAAGAACTTAGATATTTAAGGAGAGGGTTTATGGCAGATAACAAAGATCCAAAAGTCGAAGGTGTCATTCAAGAAGGAATTGAAGCTGGTTTAAAAGATGTCGATATTTCAAACGAAGTACGCACCGCCTTTTTAGACTACTCCATGTCTGTGATTGTCTCCCGGGCCATTCCTGATGTGCGTGATGGTTTAAAACCCGTTCATCGTCGGATTATTTTTGGGATGAATGAATTGGGAATGCAATCGGATAAACCTTATAAGAAATCCGCGCGTATCGTTGGGGATGTCATGGGTAAATTTCACCCTCACGGTGACCAAGCGATTTATTCCACTCTTGTTCGTTTAGCCCAACCCTTCTCGATGCGTTATACGCTTGTTGATGGTCATGGTAACTTTGGTTCTGTTGATGGTGATGAAGCGGCAGCGATGCGATACACCGAAGCGAGAATGGCAAAAATGGCGATGGAAATGGTCAAGGATATTGACGATGAAACCGTTGATTTTGTTGACAACTATGATGGCACCGAAAAAGAACCAGTCGTCTTACCTTCACGCTTTCCTAACCTTTTAGTCAACGGAGGTTCTGGGATTGCAGTCGGGATGGCAACGAATATGCCCACCCATAATTTACGAGAAGTTGTCAGTGCCATCAAAGCTTACTCCAAAAATCCAGATATTGATGTTTTAGAATTAATGCAAGATCACCTTCAAGGACCTGATTTTCCAACAGGTGGCATGATTCTAGGTAAAGCTGGCATACGACAAGCTTATGAAACTGGAACCGGCTCACTCGTCATTCGTTCTAAAGTTGACATTCAAGAATTTGAAAATGGTAAAAAACGCATTATTGTGAAAGAAATTCCATATCAAGTCAACAAAGCGTCGATGATTGAAAATATCGCAGACTTGGTGAGAAATAAAGTCATTGAAGGGATCACCGATATTCGTGATGAATCGAATAAGAATGGAATTCGGGTGGTGATTGAAGTTCGCCGAGACATTATTCCTGAAGTGTTATTGAACCAACTTTATAAACACACGCAACTTCAAGTCAGTTTTGGGATTATTAACCTTGCTTTAGTGAAGGGTCAACCCAAAGTATTGCCTTTGAAAGCTTTAATTCAACATTATCTCGATCACCAAATTGAAGTCGTAGAAAGAAGAACGCGTTATCAATTAACCAAAGCAGAAGATCGCATTCACATCGTCAATGGTTATTTGATCGCGATCAACAATATTGACGCGATTGTGGATATCTTAAAGAAATCAGCCAACATTGATATTGCTCGCACAACACTTTCACAACGGTTTAAATTATCAGAAAAGCAAACCAAAGAAATAGTGGACATGCCATTAAGACGGTTAGTCGGTTTAGAAAAACAAAAACTCGAAGACGAAAAAGTTCAACTTGAAAAGAACATTGCTTACTTCAAACAACTTCTTGGCAATCGGCAATTGGTCGTGGATGTCATCCTTACCGATTTAGATGTTATCGCCGAAAAGTTTGGTGATGATCGGATGACTGAAATTTCCGATAATATTTCTTCGATTGAAGATGAAGATCTCATTCCGGAAACCAGCATTGTCATTACCATGACCCAAAACGGTTATATTAAACGCCAATTACCAGAAGTATTTCGAACCCAAAATAGAGGTGGCCGCGGTGTTAAAGGCGCGGGTTTAAATGAAAACGACATCGTTTCCATTATTGTGAATGCCCGAACCCATACTGATATTTTATTCTTCTCGAACTTAGGTAAAGTGTATCGCTTACGAGGTTATCAAATTCCTGAGTTTGCAAGAACCGCTAAAGGGATACCGGTTGTGAACTTATTAAGTTTAGAAAAACAAGAAACGATTAAATCGATTATTTCGGTGGATGAATATATCCAAGGTCATTACTTATTCTTCATTACCGAAAAAGGGGTTGTCAAACGTACCGAAATTAAAGAATTTGAATCCATCCGTCAAAACGGAAAGATTGCTATCTCCTTACGAGATGGAGACATGTTGTTGGATGTGAAACAAACCACTGGAAATTTATTCGTCAGTTTGGCTTCATCCACTGGCAAGATGGTAACCTTCCCAGAAAGTGATGTTCGCGATATGGGAAGAACCGCTGCCGGGGTTCGCGGTATGAAGTTAGCTGAAGGTGCCAAAGTCATTGGTGTATCCACGACTGCAGAAGGTAAATATATCTTGGTTGTGACCAATAAAGGTTTTGGAAAGATGACGGCCTTTGAAGAATATCGCCAAACCAAACGCGGTGCTAAAGGTGTTAACACCATTAAGGCTTCGGATAAGAATGGTAATTTAATTGCCTTAAAAGCTGCCAACGGCGACGAAGATTTGTTAGTGGTCACCAAAGCTGGCGTCATTATTCGTATCTCCTTAACTCAAGTCAGAGTCATTGCTCGCTCCACACAAGGGGTGCGATTGATTCGTTTAGGTGAAAAAGAATTTGTATCCTCGATTGCGATTGTTGAACCGAGTTTAGAAGAACCAACCGAAGAAGTGGAAACGGTTGAATTAGATAATCCAAACGAACCAGAAACCCCGGACACAGACGAAGGGGATGATGACGAAGAAGTGGAGGCTTAGTCTATGCTCGATCTCCAATTGATTAAAGATCAAACCCAGAAAGTCGTGTCCTTATTGGCAAAAAAAGGCTTTAAGGTCAATTTTGATGGTCTACTTCAAGATGCTCAATTACGCAAACAATTGTTGCTAGAAGTTGAACAAGTCAAAGCTGAAGTCAATAAACTTTCTGCTTCAGTTCCCGAAGCAAAAAAAGCAGGAAAAGATGTGCAGTCTATTTTTTCACAAGTCAAAATACTCAATCAATCGATTCAAGGAAAAGAACAAGAACTTAAGGCTCTCGAAACTAAGATTGATCAATTTTTATTAGAGTTGCCTAACCTTCCCGATGAAGACCTTAAAGAAGGTGGTAAAGAAAACAACGAAGCGATTCGCATTGTTGGTAAGCAACCCATATTCAACTTTAAACTCAAAGACCATGTGGAGATTGCCGAAAATTTAGGAATCATTGATTATCAAAGAGCGGCAAAAATTTCTGGAGCAGGCACGTGGATTTATCGTGGGTTGGGTGCCCAACTTGAATGGGCATTGCTGAATTTTTTCATGAGTGAACATCTTAAAGATGGTTATGAAATGGTGTTATTACCACACCTTTTGAATTATGAATCGGGTTTAACTGCCGGTCAATTTCCTAAATTTAAAGATGACGTGTTTTGGTTAAAGAAGACAGAACCAGAAAAATTTTTATTACCCACTGCAGAAACCGGTTTAGTCAACCTACACCGCGATGAAATCCTCGATGGTTCTTTGTTGCCTAAAAAATATTTTGCCTATACGCCGTGTTACCGTTATGAAGCAGGCAGTTACCGAAGTGAAGAACGCGGCATGATTCGCGGTTATCAATTCAATAAAGTTGAATTGGTGCAATATACACGAGAAGAACAAAGCCCCGCCATGTTCCTTGAATTAGTGGCAAAAGCCTCTTCTCTAGTGGAAAAACTCGGTCTTCATTTTCGGGTTTCTAAATTAGCTGCAGGTGATTGCTCACACTCGATGGCAAGAACCCATGACATTGAAGTTTACATTCCATCACTCAATATTTATAAAGAAGTTTCCTCCGTATCGAATGCGCGTGACTATCAAGCCAGAAGAGGTAAAATTCGCTATAAAGATCCAAGCTCTCAAAAAACCAAATTTGCTCACACACTTAACGCTTCTGCTCTTGCCACATCGAGAATCGTTCCTGCAATCTTAGAACAATATCAATTGGCTAATGGCGACGTAAAAATCCCTAATGTTTTAGTTCCATTCATGGGTGGTTTAACTGTTATTGGCAAACAAAAATAATCTAAAGGTGGAAACCTTTAGTGATGAACATTGGATGAAAGAAGCTTTGGCACAAGCTAAACTTGCTTTTGATTTGGATGAAGTTCCGGTTGGTGCAGTGGTTGTCTATCAACATAGCATCATTGGCCGAGGACATAATCTCAAAGAAAAAAACCACGATGTCAAAGCCCACGCTGAATTAATCGCGATACAACAAGCAAGTGAATATCTTCAATCTTGGCGATTAAAAGGTTGTACACTTTATGTCACCCTAGAACCTTGCATGATGTGTACAGGCGCGTTGATTCAAAGTCGTATCGATCGGATTGTCTATGCGGTTAAAGATGAAAAAAGTGGGGCGATTCAATCGCAACTTCAAATCCATAAAATTGCTCGGTTACAACACAAACCCATGATTCAATCAGGGGTTTTATCTGAAGCGTCTCAAACATTATTAAAACAATATTTTGCAAACAAACGTCATGAATAAATTATTAACCTTACCGATTTTCTGTCTTGTGTTGAGTGGTTGCCGATTAACCCCTTCTTCTAGTTCAACTCTTAGTTCAGCCACATCCATTCCAATTCCGAACGAGGATTTTAATCCCGTTATCAATGGCCGTACCATCCTGAAAGAAACTTTGATCGAAACAAGTTATCAAATCGTCAACCCGTCAGTCTTGAACCCTTTACCATTAGCTGAATTTAACTTTCCTAAGATAGAAGACGTTGTGACGCCTTATGCGGTTAGCGAGGCAATCCTTGGTGATTTTGCAAACCAAAGCATTCAATTTTCCAATCAACCTTTGGTGATGCCAAACAATGTAAGCTCCCTAAGTGTCAATCAATCGATTGAAGATCAAGAAGTTGTGCAAGTGCTCTCGACCCTCCAAACCAGTGACGAACGTTTTAATCAATTACAATCGTTTCGTAAACATCGGGATTTAAGCCATGTGTATTTTGGCTCCGATTATTATTGGTTTAATCAATTTGTTGAAGAAGAAGAGATAACGCTCACTCGCCATTCCAATCCAGTAATTTACGGTCAGTGGCAAATACAAAAAATGTTTCAAACAGAAGTGACCATTCCGATTTCAGTAGACTATCAACTTTATGCAGACGCTTCTTTGATTTATGAAATTCGTGATGAAACATATCCGATTGGTTTTTTTGGGGCGCAAGATCAAAAATTTGAAACCATTCGTACTGTGGATAATTATAGACTCGCTTTAACCATGGGCCCCATCACCACCATGGTCCAACAATGGCAACGTTTTGCAAACAACCAAACACCGAATAATTTTGTTTTTTATGGTGATATCACCCTTGCCAATCGTTCGCTGACCATAACCAAACTAGCGGCCTCACTTTATGAATTTAAAATTGAAGTCTTTATTGGTACCACCTTTGAAACTGCCGATGAAAACTACCAAATGCGGGCTGTTCTTCGTGGTAGTGAATGGGAAAGTGTTGAACAACACTACCAATTGTGGCAACCAAGCGCTATCAATCCCTAATTTGAAAGTGATAAAATAATAAAAAATGAAAAAAGAAGAATTAACTACCTTAGTTGTTTATGGCGTGATGATTGCGATTGCCATTTTTGTGGGTGTGAATATCATTGCCCCGGCCTTCACCACCCTTGGGATTACAGGCATCGCGCAATATGGTTATGCCATTGTTACAATCTTTGGTGCCTTTATCATCAATGTTATTTCTTTAGAACTTGGTCACATCTTAGGTGCGCTTGCAGGTGGGTATTCCATCAACACAGTTAACTTCTTAGGTTTAGCCTTTGTGAGAACAAAGACTGGATTTCGGGTACGATTTCAACCCTACGAAGGATTAACAGGGGAAACTACCGTTACGCCCAAAGCTAAAAAAATTAGACCCCGGCTTTTCTTATGGGGTGGATTGGTTATTTATCTACTAGAAATCATCTTGGCCTTATTCGTTGCCTATGGTTTATTTGATGAAATGCAATGGGGTCGATATGCGGCGATTGTGGTCGTTGCAGTTGGTGGGATGTTGATGATTTATAACTTTATGCCCTTTAAACTCGACTCCGTTACGGATGGGTATCGATTAGCAACGCTAACCACAAGCGAAGGGAACGCAGCTTATCTTGAATTACAACGCATTGAAAAAGCTTACAAAGAAGGTAAAGACCCTCAACCCTTCCAAGTGAGTCAAGATCTCAACAATCTTACGATTCAAATATATTTCCACAAAATCTATCAAGCACTCGTGGATGAAGATTATGAAACGGCAGAAAAAGACTTGAAATACATTTCAACTTCACCAAGACTCGGTGAAAATCTTCAACAAAAAATCCTAATAATTAAAACCTTTATTTACTTTATGAATGCTAAACCCAAAGCTGCAAGTACGTACTATTACAAACTTGATTCCAAACAAAGAAAGTACTTGAGTAATGACACGAATATGATTACCCTTACCACTTATTTATATGTGGCAGGCATGATTGAAGAGTCTTATTCAGAAGCAAGCTATACCTTTGAACGGCAACACATCGCAATTAAGAAAATTCATGAATCCGGTCGTAAGGCCGCTGAATCCATTCTGTTTGATCGGGTTTTGAAAATGGTGAAAAAGAAAAATCCTAGTTGGCGTTTTTCCTAATTCGTTTATAATTTAATTTAAGGAGCCAACAAGATGTCAATTATTCAAAACTTTGTGCCTTTTCTGATACCATTTTTCGCCATCACGATAACGCAAAGTCTTATTTATATGAATTTAGCGAAAAAACTTCAATGGAAGATTGTGGTGTTAGGCAACCTTATGTTGTTGGGTGTTGGTGTTTTATTTTCCGTGGTTGGTTTGATTGTTGCCCAAGGTGAACCTGGAAGTTGGGCTGGACTTGGCTTTATTATTCCCTTAATCATGACTATTATCACCACGATCATTTCTTCAGGGATATCCGTGATCATGTATGTGCTGCTTCAATCAAAAATGAAGTCTTAAACAAGGAGAAAAACAATGGAAGAACTATTTGGTTTATTAGTTGCACTAGGTTTGTTCGTAGGTATTCAATATTGGGTCTATCGCCTTTATTTGAAAACAAAAAAGATAGGATTATCGATTTTACCTAACTTAGGTATTTTGTTATTTGGAGTAACTTTTGCAATCATTTTAATGGTTACCGCTTCACAAACACCAGGTAGTTGGGGTGATTTAATTGGCATCGTCTTGATTATTTATTCTTTCGTTGGTAGCGGCCTTTCCACGCTTGTTTCTTTTTTAATGATTTATTTACTGAAACAAAGAAAAAACCAACCCAAGAAAGAATAGGTTGATTTTAATTTAAGAAATTAAATTACTTACCAGCAATGGTAAGTTTTTTAATGAAGAGGCTTGGGACATCATAACCAGAAGATAATAATTCATTATCACTGGCGACTTCTTTGACGTTCATAAACATATCCATTAAGTTACCCGCAACCGTGATTAAGGTTAATGGGGTGCTACGTTTACCATTTTCAATCATGAAACCATTCGCTTGCAACGAGAAGTTTCCAGAGGTTGGGTTTAAACTAGCATGCACACCCATAACTTCGGTGATATAAACACCATCGCCAATTTTTGCAAACAATTCTTCAAGTGATTTACGACCTGGTTTCAAGACAATATTTTGAAATCCAACGCCAACTTTACCACCCGATCGATAACCATTACCTGTGGTTTGAACCCCATCTTTGTGGGCAGTATTTAAGTTATGGAAATAGGTTTGTAAGACACCTTTTTTCACAACGGTTTTGTTGTAAGTTGCAACTCCTTCATCATCGAAATAAGTAAAGAAAGCATTTTTCTTTAAAGGCATTTCCATGATGGTCACTTTTTTGCTCGCGACTGGTTGATTGAGTTTACCAATCATTAATGAGGTTTTCTTTTGGACTTCATCCGCAGAGGCGTTGTCCAAGTAAGCAGAAAGTAAATCAGCGACCACTTCTTTATCTAAGACTGTTTTGTAATCCTTTGATGGGCATTGGGTGCCACCAAATTTAATTAAAGCTTTGCTGATAATTTTATTCACGAAGGTGTCAACATTGAATGTGGTAAGGTCGTTTGAGAAATGCACATCACCTTCACTCTTCCGTTCTTCACCTTGGATGGCAAGAACCCCGGCATAGTAATAGTAGTAGTTACTCTTGCGTTTAAGTTGTAAACCATACGAGTTCAACAACATTGCTTCTGATTCGCGTTCTTGATAGCTGCAAGCATCAACTTGGGCGATGCGCTTATCTGCTGCTTTTAATTTACGTTCAATTTCAAATAGGTTTTTCTTCTTAACATCGATTGAAAGTTCAGCGATTTCAGGATTGTAGACTTTTTTCTTTTTATATTTTTCTGATCCTTTGAAAATAATCGCTAATTCTTCTTTGGTAACGGTGCCAGCGTTCATGATAATTTCATTGACCAAGAACTCAGGCGTTTCTTTGGTCATCTTTTCTGTTGAGGCATACCCAATCTTACCTTTGTATATGCCGCGAGCATAAAGTGAAATATCTTCCGAAAGCTTATAACCTTCAATTTGGGCATTATATAATTTGAAACTTAATGACTTGGCGCGTGAGTAATAAAGTTCTAAAACTTCGACACCTTTTTCTTTTGCTAACGCAAAATATGCATCAAACTTTGCCATATTATTGTCCTCCTCGGCGACCACCAACGGTGATTTCAGTCACGCGAATGGTTGGTTGACCTACGTCGGTTGGAATGCTACCTGAGGCAGCTCCACACATCCCTTGGGCTCTCGCTAAGTCATTGGCGACCATATCAATCTTGGCTAAGGTTTCATCACCCTTACCAACTAACGCAGCACCTTTAACCGCTTCGGCAATCTTACCATTCCGAATCATATAACCTTCGGAAACGGTAAAGTTAAATTCACCTGTAGCTGGATTCACAGATCCACCACCCATTTTCTTTGCATACAAACCATATTGGGTTGCCGCAATAATTTGTTCGACGGTATGAGGACCATTTTCAATATAGGTGTTGGTCATTCTTGAAGTTGGTTCAAATTTATAGTTTTGTCTACGTGAGTGTCCGTTTTGTTCCGCTTTCATGCGGCGACCATTAAATTGATCAATCATGAAGCTATTGAGCACACCATCTTTAATTAATTGAACTTTTTGTGCCGGGAAACCTTCATCATCGACGTTGGTCGAACCCCAACCAAAAGGAATGGTGCCGTCATCAACTGCGTTTACAATTGGATTCGCTACTTGTTTACCGAGTTTATCCCAGAAGACTGAAAGTTTCTTCGATACTGCTGATGCTTCGAATGGGTGACCACAAGCTTCGTGGAAAATAACTCCACCAAAACCATTACCAATCACCACAGGCATTTTGCCGGACGGGCATTCCGCGGCACCGAGTAAGGAGATGGCGCTCTTAGCTGTTTCAATCGCCATTTCTTTTAATTTAATTTTTGAAGTAAAGAAATCGAAACCATCACTGGCACCCGGTCCTTCACCAAAGTTTTCAATTTTGCCGTTTTCTGCCGCTACCGCGATCATATATAGTCTTGCACGACGACGTGTGTCTTCAACATATCTACCTAACGTGTTGAAGATGGTGACATTCTTTACCATATCGTTTAAGTAAACATTGGTTCTCACAATACGTTTATCAAAACTTGCCATCGTATCATTGACCATTTTTAGCAAATCAATTTTTTGTTTGACTGAAATCGTTTCCATTGGTTGCGTAGACAAATTGATGATTTCTTTTACTTTAACTTTTTCTAAAGGTGCTAGGGTTAACACGCGTGGGCCAGAAAAAGCCTTCCCCACATCTTGTGCTAATTTCATCAAACTCTTCTTAGAAAGGTCTGACGTATATCCATACGCACTTTGTAATCCTTTAAGAACACGAATACCCACACCAAAACCATTGGTAGAGACCCGTTCTTCAATTTTTCCATTTTCCATGGAAAGGTTTGAACTTAAAGTATCTTCTAAATACACTTCCGCGAAATCTGCCCCAGAGGCAGTCGCTTCAAGAAGTAAGACGCTTGCTAACTTTTTAGAAATCATAAGATTCCTCCAAATAATAAAATCATTTTAACAAGTTTTGATAAGGGTGACTATCAAAAGATAGTTGAAACGAATAATCTTTTACAGAAAGTTTACAGCATTTTGATAGCACTAATTGACGAATTGTGCTTTAATAAGACTGCCTGGTAAGGATGGTTGTTCATCACCATTCTCTTTCTTTGATCGGCAAATGATCCGCTCTCAATGAATGTGATACCAGCGCCAATTGTTAATTAATTTCTTGGTTTCCAAGAAATTTTTTATTTGCGTTGTTAAATATATGGTTTAATAGATATGACCATACCTTAGGGTAAAAGGAGAAAAACGATGAATATGAAGAAATTGTTAGCTTTATTTGCGACGACACTGGTGCTGGCAGGTTGCTTAGGCCCCCAAACATATTTTTCAGATGTATTCAATACGATGAATGATTTGTACTTTCCAATCCTAGATAATCAAAATCGTATCACCTCTAATTTCGAAGTAGAAGCGGTTTTATCAGTAGATGGCAAAACCACAACTTATGAAGCATATTTCTTTGGCACCGGCATTAAACTCGTTAGTGTTTCACCCGAAACGAATGAAGGTGTTGAAACCACAAGAACCCTAACCATTGTCTACGACTATGCTGAAGGTGGTTTATTTGCCAAACGAGAATTTGCCAACGCGCCAAACCAAATTGATAAAGTCTTTGATGCGTTTGAAGCAGATTCTTTTAACATGTTTGATAAGGCGGTTGAAACTGCTAATTCAGTTTTCTCCGAAGAAACAAAATCCATCATCAATAACCAAGCTACTAATCTTGTAATTGGTGGTCAACCAGAAACCAAAGATGTTAAAGTGTATACCTTGCCTGTGGGTAACTTTCTTGATCTAGCGAGCTTTGAAGACACCGTAGGATTTGTTCCAACCGATTTAGATGTAGTTATCACCTTTACCAGCAGCACAAACGAAGGTGAAATCAGTATTGGTGCATCAGGAAACGACAAAGTTTATGAAGCTACCATTACCTTCAGAAATCCTGACTTATTAGTACCCGCAAACTATTTATTAAGTGACTCAGAAAAAGCAACCTACGAAGGCTTTGTCGCTTAATTAATCAATTAAAAAAACCGGTCATCAGTTGTGGCCGGTTTTTCATTTGGACGTTATCGCGTAGCTGCTTTTTTTACAACGACAGGATGCAGTTTGTTTTTGAGTTTAATCAATCCAAATCCAAGTGCGCCAAAAATTAAAACCAGCAAGACCACAATACCCACAAAAACAAATAAGCTTTCATAGTTATTAGGATTCACGAAACCGTAGTTAAATGCTGGTTCGCCGTCTTTAAAGGTGAAATTAAGACCGATTATCGTGTGAAAAATAAAATACACAAATGGATAAATCAACACGGTGATCGCAGTTTGATTCTTTAACACACCATTTCCTGGGATCATCAAGAAAACCACGCTCATCAAAACGGTAGATAGGTTGTGGTTTAACAACTCTGAAAGGCTAGAAATCGGATTCCATTCACCTTGTAGAACGGGATTCAAGACAAAGAACACAATGAAAAAGACAATCAATGTGTTGACGGTAATAATGATCACAACAATTTTCTTGGTTAACCAATTCAACACCCTTTCCCAGTTAAACAATTTTCCTAAACCATAAGTCACAGACCAAGCGGCGACCATAACGTTGGTTTGATAAGTAAAGAGATACCAAAAACGCCACCAATCGTCTGTTGGGTCTAAAAGGAAATCCGCAACAAATTTTTCAATTAAAACACCTGTTAACAGTAAACCATAGGCGAGAATCACGTAGGTAAGCCAGTGTTGTTTGAGGGTTAATTTCATAAAAACCCCTCCTTTTACTTCTCTCATTATAGAACTTAACTATTTTTTTACAAATCCGCTCTTTTTCGTTGCAACACACCTTGAAGGATGTTAATATTTTAAAGCACTTACTTTAAATCCACATGCGATTTAAGGCGGAAGGGAGCACATCCAATGAAACAAGGCATCCACCCAAACTATAAGCAAGTTAAAGTCACTTGCATTAGCTGCGGCAATACCTTCGAAGCGGGATCAATTCTAGATGAAGTCCGGGTTGACACATGCGCAAGCTGCCACCCATTCTTTACTGGTAAAGATCGTAACACCAAGATTGATGGTCGTGTTGATCGCTTCAACAAACGTTACGCGAAGAAGTAATACCAAGTATCAAAACCACTTTCTAAGAAGAGAGTGGTTTTTTTCTTTATAATAAGAACCATGAAAACAAAATTTTATATCACTACCCCCATTTATTACCCGAGTGCGAAGTTACATATTGGTCACGCGTACTCAACTGTTGTGACGGATGTCTTTGCTCGATACAAACGTCTTGCAGGGGTCCCAACCTATTTTTTGACTGGTACTGACGAACACGGACAAAAGATTCAAGAAACTGCAGAAAAAAACGGCAAATCACCTCAACAGTTTGTGGATGATGTGGTTGTTGGCATTAAAGACCTTTGGTCCAAAATGCACATTAGTTATGATGACTTTATTCGTACCACGGAACCAAGGCATGAAAAAGTAGTACAACAAATCTTTAGTCAACTTTTAAAACAAGATGACATTTATCTTTCCAAGTATGAAGGTTGGTATTGTACCTATTGCGAATCTTTTTGGACCGATACACAAATCGGAGAAGCGAAAGTATGTCCAGATTGTAAACGAGCCGTTCACCCAGAAGCAGAGGATGCTTATTTTTTTAGAATGAGTAAATATGCCAATCGCTTAGTGGAATACTATGAAAAGAACCCTTTATTAATCACCCCAGAATCGCGCAAGAATGAAATGATCAACACCTTTATCAAACCCGGTCTTGCCGACTTGTGTGTGTCTCGAACCTCTTTTTCTTGGGGGGTTAAAGTCAAAGAAGATCCTCGACATGTTGTGTATGTGTGGTTAGATGCCTTAACCAACTACATCACTGCATTGGGATATGGCAGTCCCAAACCAGAACTTTATGAAAAATTTTGGAAAGATCCACAAGCAGAAGTGATTCATATTGTGGGTAGCGATATTACGCGTTTCCACGTTATTTATTGGCCGATCTTCTTAATGGCCCTCGGTTTACGTTTACCCGACCGCGTCTTTGCCCATGGTTTATTAATGATGAAAGATGCGAAGATGTCCAAATCCAAAGGCAACGTGATTGATCCTTTGCCACTTATAGAAAAGTATGGTGTGGACACCGTTCGTTATTATTTAGTCAGAGAAACA
>Ga0194115_10003016_pt1 | contig 19322 bp, 15 predicted proteins | sample TA2MahsurfametaG_3_FD_148656 | JGI IMG/M metagenome (GOLD analysis project Ga0194115, IMG submission 148656) | Freshwater microbial communities from Lake Tanganyika, Tanzania - TA2015002 Mahale S4 surface | ecosystem: Environmental > Aquatic > Freshwater > Lake | place: Tanzania: Lake... | reverse complement strand
AGTTTGGGGGGGGGGGTGTATTTTTTGTTGGATTGGATCGATAGAAGGATATCGTCCCCACCAAAAATTCAAACCACTGACGTAGATCAGCCAGAGTGAAGTACGATGGGAATGAAAGGGTTCTTTGGATTGTTCCTGTCTCTCAAACCACGAATAGCCCAGCCACTTTCACAACTCTCAACACACTATCATCCTTCGAAGAAAAGTCAACACCACGAAACGCTGTCGGAAAACACGTCTTCACCATGTACATACATATCGTAGATACAGCGAGCTAGACGTTCGGATCCTGCCAGTCGTATGATATGGGTGCGACATCTCGACTCTCGACGTCTGGATTGTGGCAGGTCCGCCAGTCCGCCATCGACTACCGTATGTACTCGACGAAAGGATTGGTGCCTTGATGTGGATGCACGAGGGCATTGAAGAGAAAGCTCTCAAAGGCATAGAGAGAAAGTGAAAGATACGGGAATTTGACATTCGAATCAAGCTACATGTGATCATTTTGAGAGCGAGCCGAATCGAACTGGAGAAAGATTCAAGGGTTCTTCTTTCAACTTTGAGGGAAAAGGATTCTTCCCTGATGATCCAAATGATTCGTATACTCCTAACGAAACTATGCCTCCTGTGGCTTATTGATATAGTAGATGGATCCTTCCCTTGTCCATGTGACGATGAACGTTGGTGTCAAACGATTCAGGGTCCTCCGATACGGACAGGTGGTGAAATCTATGGTTTTCATGGATCTTGGGTAGATTCCGATACATTACCGATCGGTATGGATATGAATTGGACACACGTTACGACAGTAGCATGGGCAGATAAAGATGAAATCATGTGCCTAGCACATCAACATGGTGCAAGGGCTGTGATCGGTGCACCACCGATTGAAAATATGACTGCCCTATATGACTCGGCGGAACGACGTGAATGGATACAGAGTGCCTTGGATCTTGTCCTACAAACCCATCGAGATGGGATCGTCTTTGACTATGAGGAACCAATGTCTATCCATAGTCTAGAGGGGGATGTCTACGCAACAGTGATTGAAGAGACCAGTATCATATTCCATCAAATCAATCCAAGTCTACAAGTAACGACCTGCGTCCCATGGAGTCCTCATGATATTGATGGCCGTGCCTATCCTTTTGAAAGGATAGCAAAGGCATCCGATGCTCTCTACGTCATGGATTATGATACACGATCACAGATCTTTGATGCCTGCATTGCAGGTGCGAATGCACCCTTTTCTGGAATGATAAATGGAATGGAGGAATGGTTCAATCTAGGGATCTCACCCTCAAAGTTTATTTTAGGTGTTCCCTGGTATGGGTATCGATATGAATGTCTTCCTGGAACGTCATCTGATGCAGTATATTGTCCAATTGACTTTGTCCCCTTTCGTGGTGTCAATTGTAGTGACGCTGCTGGGACACAAATAGGATATGGCGATGCGATGAAGAAAGTATATGAGACAGGTGCTGTAGTACAAAGGGATCCAAGTACCCTTGCCCTATATTTCAATACGGTCGAACCTTCGAAACGTCATTCAGGAGAAGATGCTGTCTATCAATATTGGATCGATGATCCAATCATCCTTATCGAAAAATATCGTTGGGCTAGGGATTATGGCCTAGCGGGTGTCGGACCCTTTGTTTTTCGCTATTTAGATCCTTTGAATCAACCAGAAGAATCTAAGATGATGTGGAGTACCTTTGATGACTTTCTTTTTAATATCGGTGAAAGTCTTATCCCATCATGGGAAGAAGGTACTACGGCGGAGTTGGCGAGGTCTATGAAGTAGATTCTTCAATTTTCTCTGTTCGACGGATGAGAACCGTCATCTTGAAGACTTAGCAACAAGGTCATTTACGACAGTAAAAACATTCTTCGGGCGTAGGCATGCATGTATGACGATCAATAACCATGATGGTACGGTGGTACGCCTACTGCCGTCACGACACGATCTACAATAGACGCAAAGGGATCCTTGAAGCATGTTTGTGTCTCGTAGAGTTGGTAATGACCCTATCAAAAAACCCCTCACTCGATCGCTTAATGCTTGTGATGTGTAGATGTTCACCTGCACTTCACACAGCTAGAGTAGCTCAGTCAAAGTGGATAGGGTACCCTAATCCTTGTTATGACTATGATGTCGAGTTAATTTTGCAGCAAGAACGGTAGTCAAAGTGGTCCTTCACCAAATAGTTCACTTGATTCGCCATGGGAAGGTTCCCATCCGTCTGTCATCGTACGGTGCGGTAGTGGCATGTGTGTTGTGTGTTGGGGTTCTCGGCGTACGTCAGTCGTAGATCATCAGCGCCCACATCTATTTGGGCACTCCATGACCTCGACGACGTGACTGTGAATTACACGAACTCGTCTGTTTTGCTCGTCCCACAAATCAGTCTATACTTGAGGTCCTGCGTGAAGTACGAAATGCTTTCCATCACAAAGTTCTTTGCGCTATTGGTGCTGTTAGTTTCAAGCATCTCGACGGACGCATTCGTCCAAAGAACGTCGGGACTCGATCGAATTCGCACGGTGCCCTCGAGTAGTACTCCGCAACAATGGAATAGTGCGCTGTCGGAGCGAAGGTGGAATTTCAACGATGGTCAAGCACCATGGGGTCTAAAGAAGAATGCAGAAATCTGGAATGGTCGTGTTGCCCAGGTATGCCAGATTTATGTTCCAGTTTTCGTCGCCTATTCCCCGCCCACACCCGCGTCAATGGGTTCTCACCGACGTCTTTCTTCCCCATAGATGGCATTTGTTTGGATTTTCCTCCAGGAATTGGTGACGGGGAAAGGTGTTTTTAAGGGTATCGAGGACGGTGATATTTTCTTCCTTGCGAATCTTGGATTATTTGGAGTCACAGTTGTCGGTCTGACCGGATGGCTAGCAATTAAAGGCGACGATGATTACACGAAAGATGCGTAAAGCATCCATTCCTTCGACAAAGATATGGCCAACAAAAGCAGATTTACATACATCCCCATCAGCGCTTTTCGCTGGCTAAGATAGAGCACAATCGTGATGGTTCAGTCCTTGTGAGATATCAGACGGATGTGGATGTTGCGAATCTTTTTTCCCTGGGAGGAAGGTGTTTTCATTTACTTGGCAATAGGGAAGCACGATAGCTTGCTCATGCTAGACTCATTGTTGTCATATCCAACGCCGGAGCCACATTTCGTAGAGAAATCACTTCTGAACTTTAGGCCGTAGCGTAGATCTCATGGAGATGTCATTTCTTGAAGAATTTCACTGCTTTTCCGACGATGAGCTGTGAGACCAAAACTGCGGTAGTTTTTCGCAACAGTGGATTCAAGGGATCGGTCGATTCGACGGTGTTCGAACTAGTCGACTTTCGACTGATTATCAGGATTCGCCTGGCTGTCTGATGGAGTAACATATAGGATTATTCATGGATAAAGATCATAATATATCGACTGGCGGGCACATACGTAAATCGAGTCGGGCGGCCAAGTCAAAATCTGTTCCTTCGAGACGTTGCTTTTCGATCATCATAAACCGCCACAAGAACTGTTGAATCACGTCTGCACCACAGATTTCCAACATCTGTATAGTCCTACTCATTAGTTGCCTACCTTAAGCTACAATGAAGTTTTCCTTATCGATTTTGGTCTTCGCTTGCCTTCATGGTGGTGGAACCAAAGCGGAGTCAACGGAGTGTCCAGAACAGCCGAAACTCAGCCTAGAATTTATCCGTATCGGGGAAGATGCAATCTATCTCCAGACAGGACACACTGGACCTGCATGCCTTTGGACGGGTGGTGAGTTTGATGATCTTCCAGTGGGACACGAAATGAATTGCTTCGGTCAAGGTGTACGGCACCCTGTAAATACCACAGAGTTCTGTGTCGAACTTCGATCTCACGACGTCGACGTCGACTGCGCGAGTTCCACTGCATCGAAAGCATGTGCAACCGTTAATGCTTATTCGGCTTCGCCGAGTTTGGCACCTTCATCATCTCCCACGGAGGCACCGACTGTGAGCCTAGCGCCTTCATATTCCCCCAGCAATACTCCTAGCGTTCAACCGTCGCTCTCGCCGTACCCTAGTGTTGCACCCACTGGAATGCCAACCTCGTCTCCAACGAATGCGCCCTCCGTTTCTAGTGCCCCCACCGCTGAGCCTGTCTTTACGATGGCAAGCAGCATCCAGATTTCTTTGTCTGGAGTCACTGTGCAGTTGAACGAAAAGGGAAAGAAAGCCATCGAACGAAAAACTTTAGAATATCTCGTGACTGCATCTGACTCAACAACTGACGGCCATTTGGTCTTGTTCGAGTATGTCCGTGTGACCGATCAGTTCATCGACGCCAACACCCCAGGAAGGAAGTTAAGTACAAACACACTGTACGTCGTGTTGGATGTGGCAGGATTCGTCCACTATCACAAGCACAAAAACTTCGAGTTCAGTTCCTTCGTATCGGATTTTTTCAAGAACCAAACTGTCGTTGATGATTTGTACGAAGACATTGAGACCGATTTATCTATTTACGGAGTTCGACACAAAGGTACCAGCCACGAGGAAGGACCAAAGGCTGGATTGATTTCTTCGTTAGTTACGATGAGTATCTTTTTGGGTGGTCTCACCACACTATACCTGCGCCGAAAACGACGGGAAAAAATGGGATCGGGTACCATTTTGCCGAGCCGACGAAAGATTATCGTAGAAATCGAAGATCAAATTTCGGTAAAGCCCACGGCGAGTCAAGAGTCGGAATCGATCGCAGGAAACAGTCACGACGATACCGAAGCACCCCACCTCGGCGGGTATCCAATCAACCACAGCTACAAGTCCAAGAGACACCTAAAAGTAGATGGGCGGAATCGCACGAGTGGCCAGAAGGCACATCTTCAATTCAATGAGGACCAAGAAAATCTCACGGCTAGAAGTCATCGAACTCTTCAAACATTATTTCTTTGCGCCGAATCCAATATAGAAATTCCGGTCACGCCCGTGACAAACTATGATATGTCACGCATTTCTCCACGAGGTCTTGAGTCAGAGGCAGATGATGAGTCTGTTCCCTCGCCTGCCCGCTCAGACCGAGCGTTTTATCCTGGCAACCAGGGACGGAGCAGTCCACAGCGCGATCTGATCAACATCGAAGGCGATCGAGCGAAGGGATTCCTTCGGTTCGGAAACAAGCTTAGTCAAGCTAGAAAATCAGGGATGTCTGACGCCACTGTTCTCCTTTCTTCTTATGGCCGTGCGCCGTCATCGTCTGGCACGTACAACTAGTAACGGTATTAGGTTCATCTATCAGTGAAGCCATTATTGATCCGAGTTCTTGGATTTATCCTCGAAGCTTGAGGATGCGTTGAGTCGTGTAGTCCATCAAGCTTCCTTCCTTCTACCGACAGAGTAATAGGTCCCTTCTAGCGGCAGAGTAGTAGGCCAAGCGCCGATGGCTGGGCGTCGGAAGCCACAAGTCGACGTTGACTGTGAATACGGTATATGGGCGCGAGAAGTGTTACTCGACATCGATGTACCATATGTATGTATGTAGACATACCACTTTCCTGGTACTATTAATAGATATGACATCAGATAAAGGGGCACAATCACTTCATTTTGTCGATATATGCCCTAATAAGTAAACACGAGCGCGGGGCAGGAAACGGTCAAGCGAGCATGCCGTTTCTCGCAAAACAGAAGGAACTCACTGTCAAACCAAAAGTGATGTCCATTTTTCCGATTCCCTGCTGTTAAACCGTTGTTGTAATCGCGTTGTTGCCAATATGGACACTGCGCGCTGTTTCGTTTTGGTGATACTAATAGCCTTTTTCCAACAGAAAGCAATATGTCATTCGACAAGAAACCTCGAAGGAACTTTAGGTTCATCCGAATCTTTGCTGGAGGGGGATCCTGTTGCATGGTTGTTTAGCGAGCTTGATGAGGATGGAGATGGAGAGATCGATCTGGATGAATTCAAGGTACTCTTTGACGTTCTTCCTGATGACAAACTTTCCATCATCCCATCGAAGCGACCATCGTCTTCTCCGTCATCCTCTTCGTCAATACCTACTGGACCGAGTTCCGTACCTTCGCTGGGGCCTTCCCTGTTTTCAAGTTCCAGACCTTCTAAAGGCCCAAAACCTTCAGATATACCATCTCTTCTACCTTCACATACACCTTCACGTGTACCATCCGCTTTCCCCTCTATGGGCCTCACAATCGACCAGTCTGGAATCCCATCGTCGTTCGTCAACCAAACCTCTGGAAGCATAGGGTCGGCTGCGCCATCTTCTGAAGTGATGAGCTCGCAAGAATCAGGTACCGCAGCTGCCACTACGAACGTAACACTGGAATCGATTGAAGGATTAATCATCGAAAAATCTGAGGAAATCTTCAACGAAGTGAGTTTACAGCTTCTCAACGAGCGCTACCCTCGTATGGATAGCTACGACATTGAATTTCAGTCTATTCAGATCGAAGAACAAGTCTTTCGCCGCGACGATAAGCGTCGACTGAGACAGGCTGACCTTATTGGGAGCTTGGATTTATCCCTTCTTATCATTGCCAAAATCACTCCTCTAATGCCGAAAGGATTTGATTTTCAGTGGTCGATGGATGCATTCTTCAAGGCCCATGAAAACTTGCTACTAGATCGATTGGTTGACGCTGGAGTGACTTTCGATCCAACCGTCGTAGCCAAGTCCAGTTCGAAACAGGCCACGATCGATAGGGGAGGTCGATCATCGTTGAGTGACTTCTTCACTCCCACCGTAACTGTGGGAATCGTTTTTTTAATGGTCGCACTGGTAGTTATGGGAGTGTTCTTCACTACCCGGTCGATGTGGCTTGCTCCAGCATCGGATGAATATTCCCAATCCGTATTAAGCCCCACAGGCCGATTGGGAGCGGCGCCGAGTTATGATAGAGAGGATGCTCCGGATCCACAGTCATTGTTTCTCATGTCACGCTCTAGTCTATCCGTACCACGGGAAAGACGAGCACCGATGGAATTCAACGATCAAAAGAGCATCACAAGCTATCATGCCGGAAGCCCCAGTGGTAGCCATCTGGTGCGTACAGCCGGCGAAACGACTCCAACAACTTCATATTCCTACAATTGCACTTATCTCACGTGATGTTCTTTTTTCTATCGCTATAGGCCGGACTTGGAGTTCTCTCTTGGGCTAGCTTTGTCTCGGAGGATGACATCGCCTTTGCACCTGCATTTCACCGAGCGCATGCGAGTCCGGATGGTAGTCCATTGAAGAGGACATGGCAAAAGACTATTCACAACCGTAACATTGAGCACAATGCCGCCCGGACTCAATCTACCAACATGTTGGACAACCGCTCTTCGGACGAGGATTCTGGCAATACTGACAGGGATCAAAACTCCTTGGTCGAAACAAGCACGGCACGACAACGAAAGCGAACGATCGAACTCCAAGTCCAACAAAGTAGGGAGCGGTCCAATCGTAACACACCGTGGCCACCCAGCGAGGATGACCTCGAATTAAAGGAACTATCCATTCAACCACCAACTCAAAGATCCGTTCAGCTCTCTGAAGTCCATGACTCATCGGTAAGTGATGAGTCGAACGATGCAGCAGATATGATCTTGGACGTCACGACCAGAGATGAGAACGAGGATGATGACAGTAAGAACGAACAAGAAAGGCAAGCCTCTTCGCGTGGATGGTTCGGTGGTTTCTTTCGGTTTGGTCGAAGAAAAGGTAGAACCTTAAGACAACGCCCGGTTAGGATGCTTTCACCACAATCATCCGATTCCCCATCCCAAGACTCCAAGCATAATGAGGGACCTGATACTACGCTTCTCCAAGTCGAGAGAAATTCGAACGACGAGGAGGCGCCTCGTACCATGGAGAATCGCTCTCGACCACCGCGATTGGATTTTGCGGAATGGGATCATGACGATGCTGGGGATGGAACGTTAGAGGACGGCGGCATCGAGACGCTATTGAATGGCCATCCTTCTCCAAGTACTACTCACTCGGGGATGATACTAGACACTTCAGAAGATCAAGTGGAGCCTGATGGGTTCGAGTTGACAAGTCGCCGAACGACCAAAAAACGCATTAAACACCAGGACGATCCAAACGCGGTTCTCTTGAAACAGTCTGACGTATCGGACAGTCGTCTCTTTGAAGATCCTCCAACCGCATCGGACCATCGTCGTGCAATATTAGGATCCAGGGATCTCCAACAGCTTCCACAAGGAAGTGGATCGACGACAACCGCGACGACGACAACGACGACGACCAAAAGGAAAAAGTCTAAGCGACAACAATACCATCTGCAGCGATGGAATTCCCCACATGGAACAAGCATGGCCCTTCCTGTAGATGAGAATTCTGAAATCCTACAGTCAGTCGGAAAGGATAGGGATGGCGCAGTGGAATTAGAATGGGCACATGTAATATAGTAATAGTAGCTAGTACGGTAATCCTTCCGACGGACGGATGGTGACGGGAATATAAAACACCATGAAGTGGGAAACGAACAGTGAAATACGTTGGGTACAACATAACTAGCTTGAGGGAAATGTAAACCTCCGTTTTTCTTAGAAATTCTCAATGTACGCGCAAAAGAGTGATTGACCGTGACTGTGTGAATCGAGAAGTTCCCACCATCCTATGATACTGTAATTGTCGCATGGTCGGGTCGGCTCACTTTGGGTGACTTCCGACTAGTCGAAGTAGTCAAATTTAGGTATCTGTACCCCGCCCGGCGCGATAATACCGTTGCCAACGATTTTGAGTGCCTGCTCGACCTGTTGTATTGTTAGCACGAACCGGCCGCCGATTCGAATACACGAGCAAGGCAGGAATGCCAATCAAAGAAAGAAAGACAGGATTCACACACACGAGAGGAAAACATACGAACACAAAACAACCAAACACCCCAGCACTCTCACTGTCAAGACAGACAATTCTTCACCAAAGGGAAAAATTTTCTTATCTCGATAAAGGACATCCCCTCCCATCTGTTACGAAAACGAAGGACTTGGCTGCTCATTTTTGTATACATCGGAGAAGAAGAAAAGAGGCCCCGTTTTTTTTACCCGAGTTTCATTGAAATTTTTTTTTGAATCCTGCATCGTTATATCCACTTGCGTGAACCTTTGAAGATGAATATCGCCTTGGTTCGACTATTCCTTTTCACTCTACTAGTCTCAACTTGTCGTTCTCAGAGTGGTATCTTTGATAATGCGTTTGAACAGGACCAGGTGGGTGGGAATAATAGCACTTCCAATGGCGAAGACTCGGAGGGACGGGAGACGTTGTCTCCCACGACTACACCTACCATAAGTCCAACCAACATCCCTACGATAGTTCCTGTCCCCTCCGCACCGGTGACTGGTGTAATCACCCTGAAACTTATGGATACACCAGATCTATTAATTGGTCAGTTAGAAACGGACATCCTCAATGCAGTCGATTCCTTCCTCCTCGAGACGATGGATGCAGGAATCGCTGAGGGCTCTACCTTGGAGGTTACTCAAATTGGCCTCTTACGACAATATCGTGAATCAAATCGACGATCCTTAATCTCTCAGGACAGAACTCTTCAAGATGGCGTAACGGGACCGTTGTTTATTGACCTAAAGGTTACGGCCTTGCACTCGAGTGTTCGTGGAGCCGGTGATCTCGATGTGGATGCACTTTTGAATCTTTTGTTTACTACCTACGCTGAAGACTTCGTTGAAATTCTTCATCAAGAAAGCCAACATCCCTTTTTGGACCTTGTCGAGAAAGTAGAAGTCGTCGTCGCGACGACTCCGCCCATTGCAGGTCCAGTCGATGAATCGAAAAATGACTATACTACCAAGGCTGAGGAGGACGGTGACTTTTGGTCTATTGGTACGATTGTAGGTGTTGCAGCTGCCGGAGCGGTGACGTTGCTCCTTCTTTTGGCGATCTTATGCCGACTACAAAATGCGACGAAAGATGTCCATGCGAATTCGGGTTTTAAGAAACAAGAGGAATCGCTCTCCAGTAGCTCTGGTCTTGCCGGGCTGGAGGATCCTACAGATCGATTGGACAAACCCAAACCGAAAAAGGCTTCTTGGATGGGCATCTGGCCTCGGAAGTCGACGGCTGATTCAAACCGCCCAGCGAGTCAGCAACCAAGTCAGAACCTCGTCACGGTGGAGTATTCGAGATCACCCTCCAACTTGATTCTACAACAACAAACGAGTGACTTGGAATCACAGGGATACTACTCGTACGTCAAGAATGAAAGTGATAGTATTACTGGAGGAGCATCAGTGATGCAAAACTCGGCGTTCGGTCAAGACGATGTGAGCTACGCATACTCCCTCCAGGCTGGTCTCGATTCCAGTATTGCTCCTGGCTACTCCACGGACCAGTCATCTATCCGGACGGATCGATCATCTATTCGGTTCGGTGAACAAAAGGTCCCAAAGGAAATTCCACAGATTTCTATTCCGGCAAAGGGAAAATCTATGAGTACCGATATCAGCGACACGTTGTTTGAAAATCGAACGATGGAGGAATCCCACGAGGTACAACTCGTATCATCAGATCTTCATCTGACGGAATCAGATCTTGCTCTATTACCTTCCAATCTTCGAGATAGCTTCGAAGAAAAGTCTCGATCTACTCCACCACCGACTAGAGTGATTATGGCTCCCTCAGGCAAACTCGGAATTATCATCGATACGACAATCGATGGGCCTGTTGTACACCACGTCAATAAAACCAGCGCCCTTAAGGGGAAGATATTCCCTGGCGATATCATCGTAGCAATTGATAATGTGGATACTCGAGCAATGTCCGCAAGTGCCATAACTGGTCTGATGGTGAAAACTGCAAAACAAAAGAGAAGGCTCACGGTGTTAGATTCCAAAGAGCTATTAAAGAAGAAAGTCTCCGATCGCACTGGTCGGTAAAGAAGAAAAACAATCATGAAAGCTCTCGTGACAGAGGGCATGAATTCGTCGCTCCCGTACATTGATAGTCGTAAGGGTGGGCATGTTGACCCGTTATACCAAAGTTAAGCTTGCTGTTTCCATACCTTAGCTCCTTGAGCCACCATGTAGTCTTCTCCGCAATTCACCACTACGATAGACGCCATACGGCGTTCGTGTACCTATGTACAAATGACGGAAAAGCGGAAAGAGGCATAAGCGGGAATGTAGTTAGTACCCGTCGGCATATTTCCTAAACCGTACTGTCCCCCTGACTGCCTCCTCATCTATAGAGTTCCCCATTAACAAACAAACTACCGTATGTCAAGATCGCGGAGACTTCGACGTACAGTATCCTGAAGAGTCATCTCGATTCTTCTCTGTACCAAAACTGTAAAGCAGTAAAGAACAATAATTCAGTGATCATACCGTAGTATGTATGCAAAGTACCTTACTATTCCAACGCTCGATGTACGACTACTTGGAATACATAGTAGATACTGCGCGGAAAGCCCTCTCTTGACAAACGTATGAGCACCTGTAAAGACCAATAAATAGCAATCTACCGGACACAAATTATAAAAGGGACTAGCGTCACTGTCACAGTCAGTTCATATTTCACAAGTCAAACCAACACTTTCCGCGCACTGTACCGGCGCGAAGTGCACCGATGTTGAATGACAAAAACAAAAAGGTCTTTGAAGCCCACGGAAGTTGGGACAAAGAGGACAAGATTCTTGGCGCATGTCGGGGCACATTTCGATTCCGGCGGTCATAAATATCAATGTGCGTTCTTTGTCTGAAAAAAACGTCGCGTGCGCGCGCCTGCCACCCCCAACGCGCCGTATATATAGTGGGTGCGTTGGAAACGGGATTGTCCATTTCTTGTCTCGTACAGTACCCATTTCGTAAAAGAAAGAATTCAAAAAGACCTGGCGATTGACAGTATTAGAGGTGGCAGATACCAAATTCCTGCTACCTACACCCCATCTGTCCCACACATATCACTGTCAGGAAATTGAAGATTGGAGTATCGCACCAAACAACAAGGTGCAATCGTCTTCGTCTTCTCCTTCATTATTCAGACACAAAGATCATCAACTAGTTCTCTGTTTCTACCTTTAAAGATATGACTGTGAAGACTCGACAAGAAGAGGAGGCTCCTGAGTCATCCTGGTCCTCATGGTGGGATGGGTCAGAAAGTTATGAGGATGAAACGAAGGAACGTCAAGGTGGGTTCTTTCGTCGATCTAGATCACAACCACGATCAAGTCGGAGAGATACTCGGAATGATTCAGATGGGAATAGTTCGACACTAGGAAGGGCGACAAGACGTGGACGTTCGGAAAGTCGAGAACGAATCCGTAGATCGAAGCGTCCATTACTTCGTTCTGGAAGGAAAAAGACGACGACTACTACGAAAGTATCGACTGCCGATGCTAGTCTACTATCTCGTAAGGCAGACAGTCGTCAGAAAAAGGTTGTGTACAATGCCTTTTCCGAAAATCCCTACAAGGTACTTACCGTTGAAGCGAACGATAATTCAATGAGACTCAAGTATGAAGACCATGTTATCTTGAAGATATTGGTGAGTGAAAAAAAAGTGCAAATCCTTCGTCGTCTATGCGCGACGAAGGGCCTTATCCTGTTTCTTGGCGTTTCTGACACTACGCCGTGAATTGGTTTTTCTCCTGATTGACAAGGCATCGACGGTCACACTTTCGGATTGCTTGATTCGACGTGGAATCAGTTTTGGACCTTCACCTAAATTACCCGCCACACCAGGTATGGATGTCATTGGAGTGATTGTACAACGTGGAGACCGTGTGAAGGATTTCAATGTGGGAGATCGTGTCGCCGCTCTAGTCCGGACGGGGGGGAATGCAAGATATATTGACGTCGCAGCTTCCGATCTTGTCCCCGTCCCCTCGGCATGTGATTCGACAGAGGCAGCATGTATGGTCTCAACGTATATGACTGCCTATCAATGTGTACGATTGGCGACACAGAATACCTTTGAAATGAAAAATAAACGTGTCCTCATCACCGCTGGGACGGAACCTACCGGCCAGGCCTTGATTCAACTCTGTCGTCGTGCAGGAGCGGGTGAAATTTTTGTTTGCGGGCCGAACAATCGTTCACGATTTATCCGAACGGTACTCCGTGCGAAGCCCATGTCGGATGATCCTAAACAATGGAATGAAAAGGTTAAAGGGTCGATGGATGTCGTCTTTGATGGAGCATGTTATGATGGTCTACATTCGGCATCGGAAGGTGTCAATAGTGATGGAGTACTCATTTCGGTCGGAATGTCCTCTCTTCTTAGTAAGGAGACACCCGGTGTCCTTGGTGCCCCCATGAGTGCCTATTGGGAGAGACTAAAGAGTAACGTCATGACTCATTCAACCTCCTACGAGGTCTGGGATAGTTTCCGAGAAGATAAGGGAGGGTACAAACTGGACTTGGAGATCCTATTTTACCTCCTCAGAAAGAGATTTATCAAGCCACTGATCTTGAAGCGAGTATCTTTGTCTGAAGTCGTCGACGCACATCATCTTATCGAACACAAAGACGCACATGGAGAGATTATCTGCCTTCCTTGGAGACGGATCTAAAGAAAAATTGTGTAAACTAAGTGGGGGGGAGGGTACGAGGAGAGAGTTCCAAGCGAAGAGAAACAACTATTCACAAATTTTCCAACTTTGATTCATCTTGGTTGTTCTATAGCAGTCCTGTACGATAAACATTAATGTGTTCGAATCGAAAGCCTTTTTTCCGTATAGGTTACGCTTCGACTACCGTAGGCATCCTACATCTTCAGTTACTCCGGTCGTTCCCAATGGAGGGGGATATCTCCAGGGTGTTGAATTTATTTCTAGATTATCTCGTCGAATCGAAAGCCTCTATTACACCTTACGCAACGATTACTCTGCTATCGTCGCTCTCATAACCCAAATACCCTGAGGAGGATGCAAAATGGTATATTGGGGTATTCTCGCTGCGGTTGGATGTATTCAAATGCGAGAACGAATGTTCAATGGATCCTTGGTCTGACTCGTACCCGTACGTGCCATCTCGAGAAGCGGCTGTCCTTACCCCCCCCGGCGACATCATAAAGGTGGCGGATCTCCGTGCCATGTACCCTATACTATTTCGTCTTGTACCATGGCTCAGTGGCTTCTTGGGTGCCTTCACATGTTCTACCATTTCCTTGACAAGTTGTACCCCCTTGGATTGCCATTCTTGTCGATTTTGCATGGCGTAGTTTAAACATTCATCACTCGTCACACCAAATACACCACATTCGTCCAACTTCTTGGCGAGAGGAATTACTGAGGCAGAACGGGTTGAGTCCTCTTGATCAGTTCCACATATGACCGGACTCAGGTGACTTACCGTAGTGGTCGAAAAACCAGATCTCTCCCTCGTACCAGCCTTCGCTTGGATCTACCTCGCTTCGTCCGCTTTCGTATGCTTTATAACTTTCCTGAAACAACCGCTCATTCCACTTCATATAGACCTGCCAGTGTTGCATAGTGTGGGAGACATCGGCAGCCTGTATGATGTGTTCTATGACGATAGATGCCTTGAGACTTCGGTATTCAGCACCCTCCACTTTGTCCCTCAGATCCGAATGAAACAGCTTTTCCCATCGGGCATTTCGTGCTTCCTGCTGCTGGGGTTCAAATATATCTGTAGCCATTATCAGATTTACAAGTAGCTGTCTAAATCGAAGAACGTCCTTCTTCGATGCGAATATTGCTCCTTGCAGGTTCCGCATGGCGGGACTCATAAGGAGTTCCCATGTCATGTCGATACTGTTCTGTTCAGCGACACTTCGACCCTGGTACTTCAGAGCCAGATCTGGTTCTTCGATGTTTCTCCGTAGATTCGGAACGCCTACATTATCATGAAGAAAATGAATATCAGTCCAATGGATTTCTTCAAGTATTCACTTCAGATAACGATCATCTTACCAGTATGATCTACATCATGGGCCAAAATTGCAATCATGATCGCCAGCTGCGTCAACGGATCCGACGTGATTCCATATGTGTACTCGTGTAGGTCTGAGACGACGGCGCTGATGGAGTCTCTTGTGTAATTGACATCTTCCGGTGTGACAACTCGGCCTAAAATTTTTTGGCAGGACATAGAAACATGTGCGGCATGAGCGAAGCTATGAAACGGGTTGTCTCGATAGCGAGTGGCAATCATGGTGACGAAACAACGAAGTTCCGAGACAACGATGTCAGAAACTTCAACGGCTGTCGATACCCGCGCTCGAGTAACCTTGGGATCGAATTCTTGAAGCTCGACTGATTCTGTGATGGATTGCACAGGGATAACATCTTCAATATCGTCCATCACACCAAAGCCATTCCAACTTGACGACCAGCCTGTGTTGATCTTTTGATCTCGACCAACAAGAATTTGTTTTACTAACCGAAGTAGCACGTCCACCTGCCAGTCAATCAGACGCTCGGTATGTGCACTGACAATCAAAGCTAGTGGCTCGTACGATTCGCGAAGACTTTCATCGAGGCCGTCTATGGCCCAATCGGATATATTGCCACTTGCGGCACTCCCAATGTCGGAACCTGAGTCAGGTAAGCTGGGTTGTATGAACTTGGGTCTCGACCCTTCCTCATTCAGACGCTTTTGCTTTCTCGTGAGGACCCAGTAAGTCTGTATCGCCCCTTTACCTTTAGCATGTACAAGATCTTCTCGTGGCTGAATCCAATGTTCTTTGCCGTGCGAAATCAACAATGCGGCAGTTGCGAGCGATATCTGTATCCGATTCCGATGACCCGTACTTTCCATGCGAGAGGCGGTGTTTACCGTATCTCCGAACAGCTGGAACCTAGACTTCTCTCCACGAAGAACTCCGGCTGCAAATGTAGGTGGAAAATTTAGACGACGAACGGAACATCATCAAGTTCATTCAGTTGAGAGGCACGTACCAGTAACCGGACCAGAATGTAGTCCGAACCTCATTCGTAGATCACTGGTACCGGGTCCAAGCTGGGTTTCTAGCCGCTTGACGACTGAAGAAAACTTATGGCTACAGGCCCTTGCGAACTTTGTCATTCGGACGGCATGATCATGCTGTGGGTCAGGCAGACCAGTGACTGCGACGTAGCAATCACCGATGGTCTCCACCTTGAATACGTCCCTTTTCCTTGCCAAAACATCAAATCTTTGGAAAATCGCCTGGAGTAGCGTGAATACTTGCGTTGGCTCCCGTTCTGAAGACCATGCCGTGAATCCACTGATATCAGCAAATAGGACTATTTGGGAGATTTGGTAAGGATTTCGGAGTCTAGCACAGTACGAAGGTTCTCTCGCGAACTCTGAGCTTACCGGTGCAATGAGGGAAAAGGTCGGCGAGTGGATTCGTCTCTCGCTCGAATGATGAAATCGAAATTCTGGGATAGTGACATTGTTGTGCCTCAGCTGTCGCGGTAGACTCCTTGTCCTCCTTCAGATACGATCTGATTTTCATTTTGGCGGGTGCAAGGACAACACTAGTGAATTCTGCACCCGCGTGAGTGACATTTCCCGCTGCAGTCCCAACCGTTCCTGGGACACCGGGTTCAGTACTCATCCTCCTGCCTTCCCGTTCATTGCTAACGCGACGTCCCTGACCACTCGCGCGACTTGGCTCTTCGTTGCTGTTCCGCCTGGCGTGGTCGTCGTTGCTCATTCTCCTTTTATACTTCTCGGCTTTCTTGCGATCTTCCTCCTCTTGGATCATTCTTGCTCGAATGTTTTCTGGGAAGAGACTAGATACAATTGCTCGATTTTCCTTCGCGGATTTCAACGCACGTTTCATTCGTCGCTGAACAAAGTAATCATGTGTGAGAGAGGCCATTGTCACGGCGAAGACGGCCATGGCAAAAGATATAGAAAAAATGATAGGTTGACTGGTAATGTGGCTGTCATATAAATTGTCGTGAGGATACACTGACAAGGTATAAGGACAGAAACCCTTATCCGATGTGACACCGTTCTTTCGTGCATGTATCCCGTGCACAGTGTCTGGAAGCCACTCGAGCGTGACGTGTTCGCCCATGCCGCTGAAGTCTCGGTTATGTCGATCCCCCGAGCCCATTAGCTGCGCCGTATCCCCTGTAACCAAGTATGACACAACGTCTCCACATCCGTTTTCCATTACACACAGAAGAGATTCCTGGTTTGGCATAATGGTAGGCAAATTGTTGGAAAATATCTCTCCAAACTGAATCGTAGCCACAAAGATTCCCACGATGCGCCCCGATGAAAAATCGATTGTACGGAAGATGGGGTAGTAGATGAGCGCAAGAGCGTCATTCAGTTTTTCCTGTTTCCCAAGTAGGAGATTTATGAACCCATCGTCTCTTCCCTCTCGACTTGGCGAGTCTAGTCTAGCTTCCGCCGAGTCGGGGAAGAACATCCTCGAAATGACAATATCGCCGCCATTTTTGAGATTTTGCAACGCCTTTATCGAATCCGGAAAAGAGAGTGCGTTGAGGTTGATCGCTGCCGGAACAGGAGGATGGGACTGCCAAAGTGGGAATGTTGAATTTTCGCCACTGTCTACGCAAGCCCCATATCTTGATTTCGGTTCCAGGTTGAAAATTTCTTGAGGAAAACCGTCAGGGGCGTTCGGAGATCGGCAAAACATAGTATTGTTCGGATTTCTTTTGAAAATATCGACGTCGCCAATTGTCACCGCTGCAGTTGATGTACCGTTGTGAGATGCTGTCCGATTGATCGACTGCTCTAACCAGTCAATATTGGAAACTGAATAGTCTTGCCATCTCTCTTTTTGATCGAGAGATACAAGAGGATGCAGGCTGACAGACAATAGGCCACCTAGACGTCTGATGCTATCTGCTCGTAAATCAAAATCTGGAAGCGAAACATACGGCCAGGAAGAGCCCGCTGTATGAACAGATGATGATATCGCGATCCGTAATGAATCAAGGGAACGAAACTTTCGCGAAAAACCTTCTTCTACGCTCGTAATCAGGCTGGTCGCTAACGCATCGAATCGTTCCTGGAAAGCTTCTTCTTCGCGTGATCGTGTCTTCTTGAAGATAATGATAGGGAAGACAATACCCATAATCACAAAGAGAATGGCGACCAAAATCCTAAGTCTGGCCGCGATCTTTATGTCTTTCTTTCCTCCCACCGACTCCATCGTACTTGTTAGGCTCGATGAAGACAGACTCGTCCGCCGCATATACGCCGAATTTAGCTCGTCTTCACTAGAACTCATATCATCGCTTGAGGCGCTTATGTATCCGCTAGCATCGATGGTAGATATTTTCGCGTCGTTAAGACTGACGATTTCCATTCCATGAGACGAATCGAACATTCTTTCTTGATCCATTATGATGCTACTTCCTGATCCTGGACTGTTGGATTCCGTTCCCACTGTATGTCTCGAGAGTACAGCACGTGATCGTCCCATTTAGCTGTCGTAGGGATGTAATGGCTGCCTGTGAAGAAACATCTCCATAGTCGGGACAGTTTGGAGCCAACGTGACGCCAGTGCATGGAACTCTAGATAGCTCTTGCTCGGCCCTATGCTAAGGGGGTACAACTCGGCGTTGAATACATATAAAGGACGAATCTGTACGTCATCCGTTCATGGATCCATGACCGAGCTCTCATTGGTCGAATAAACTGATGGTCTCGATTTTATTACTGCCCCCGCCGACGCTGGACGAAAGTATAGCGCTTCCCAATGAAACAGTGAAGACCCCTTAGACGACCAAGTGAACCCGAGGTGCGAAGCAAACTGCCGAGGTTTTGGCAGTGACCAAAATGTCCAAATCACAACAATCAAATGTGTTAGAATAGCCCCGATCAACTACGACGTTTACCATATGTTACAATTTATATAGAACCCCACGATAAATTGCCACATTCCATAATTAGGACGTCCACTTATCTGGACATTTCATTACTAACACGTCAGCTGACAAGACCTTTATCCGGGTCGCCAAGTTTTCGTTCATCCCACAGAGAAACCAAATCTCTTGCTGAAATAAACCAAGTCCTTTTCGAAGTCCCTAGACGGCCTAGTTGGTCTCGGATCGCCTGGATTTCAGGCCCTCCTGAAACATCAGTACAGCAGTGTGACCGACGTTGCAAAATATGCGTCACCTCCGAATGGAGATGTGAGGTCAAAACGGCACCCATCGCCAAGGCCAAGGGGAAAACGGCCTTCAATTCTTCAGTTTCTACATCATTCGAAGCCATTCGCCACCGTTTGGATTCCAATCGATAGTCGTACAGTTCTTCCGTAGCCATAATGGCCTCTTCTATGCCTATGTCTTCAGGAAAAATGTTGGGGTAGAGGATCATCGTACCCAGCTGCTCCTCTCTATC
>Ga0194115_10003014_pt1 | contig 19335 bp, 18 predicted proteins | sample TA2MahsurfametaG_3_FD_148656 | JGI IMG/M metagenome (GOLD analysis project Ga0194115, IMG submission 148656) | Freshwater microbial communities from Lake Tanganyika, Tanzania - TA2015002 Mahale S4 surface | ecosystem: Environmental > Aquatic > Freshwater > Lake | place: Tanzania: Lake... | reverse complement strand
AATAAGTACATGAAACAACATTGTTGTGAATCCATAAGAAATGTAACTCTCAAAGAGATGAGTGGAAAAAAATTGGTGGTTGATGCCAACATTTTTGTGCACCGTTTTAGGATTGATAATGCGCTGTTGGAAAACATATACCTGATGCTGTCGTTGTTCAAAACAAATTCAATTTCAGCATTGTTTGTGTTTGACGGCAAACCCCCTGAAGAAAAACAAAAAACAATTCATAAACGGTTGTGTATTAAAAAAAATGCTAAAACCAAATACAATGAAATGTTGAGCAACGATCAAGATCAAGATCAAAGTGAATTATGCAAAAATAAACTCAACTCGTTAAGAAAACGGTTTATCAAAGTAAAAAATGAAGATTATGACCGAGTCAAAAAACTCATTATTGCAATGGGGTTTTCTTGTTTTGTTGCTAAGGGGGAGGCTGATGTGATATGTGCTCGTATGGTAATAAAAAACAAAGCATATGCATGCGTATCCGACGACATGGACATGTTTGTCTATGGATCAACGCGTGTTTTGAGAAACTTCAAACTGCACGATCAAACAATGAGTTTGTATGAAACAAACAAAATATTGGAGAAATTGAATATGTCAATAAAGGAGTTTCGTCAAATTTGCGTGATGTCTGGAACGGACTATCAAACATGTGGGAAACTTACACTGAAAAACTCCTTTGAATTATTCAAAATATACCAAAAAAAAAAAGAAGTTCAAGAATTGAATAATGAAGTTTTTGCACCAGATTTTTACACATGGTTGCATCATAACACTGACTTATACAAAATTAAGTTCAATTATGATGAAATGACCGATGTTTGCAATATGTTTGAAGCATTAACAGTTCAATTGCCTTGTATTCCCCTATCAACCAAAATTCGCGACACCGATGCATTGCGTGAAATTATGTTTTATGAAAATTTTATATTCAGCGCGTTTGAAGATAATTAGCAATGAATTCAATTCAATTTTTCAAGTAATTGAATTGAAGATATTTTTTTTATTTTTTTTATAATTTACACATGCGCATTCAAGAGATCACTCCCGTTTAAGCTGTGGCAGTGGCCTTTGCAGCAACCGAAAAATGGGGAGACATATACCTCTGAAGATTGAAATATGTCAAATCCTCTCCCTTCTTAAGCTTGAGAAGAGACTTGAGCTTTGCATCAGGATTGATGCGACGACCATTCTCCTTGTCTTGCAGGTTGTTGTTACGAATGTAAGCATTGATCTCACGAGTAACTTCAGTGCGGGCCATTTCGTGGCCATCACTCTTTCCGAGAAACTCTGCAAGCTCCTTTGAAATAGGAGTTGGCTTCACGAAACCGGACGGAGCACGATTTCCAACCTTGCGACGTTTCTTTGCGCTTGCCTTTTGAGCACTTCGCAATTCTTTGACTGCTTGACGCTCTAGGAGTCTCAACTCGCCGCGAAGTGAAGACGCAAACGAAATAAACTGCTGCAACTTGCTAGAAATAGAGGAAAATTGACTGGAAATTCCACTCTGGGGTTGAGAATCTTCATGAGAAGATTCAGAAACGGCTGCAGGAGCAGCAGCGACAACAGTGACTGGAGTATCCTCCTTCACTGGTTTGGGGGTTTTAGGTTCTTTGGGGGTTTTCTGCACCTCAGTGGATGAAGAAACAGCGGGGGTGGCACTTGCCGTGGTTTTTGTCTTAGCCATTGTAATGTTTTATAACCTACATATTGAGGTCTTTTTAAGTTGGTTTAACAGTTAATTATTTAAACATCAATAATGCATATGTTTTTCTTCTTGTATTGTGAACGTTTTCAATTTAATTAAATCTCTCAATCATTTATATTTGAAAAAAATTTACTTATTATCAACAATGCATAATGCACCCGCTTATGATTATATAATTGTGGGAGGAGGACCCACCGGTCTTGCTCTGGCTCAAGCATTATCCTCATCTGATGCCTCAAAAGTATTATTGCTTGAAAAAAAACCATTTTTGGGTGGGTGTCATGGAGTGACGCGAGTGTATGATGGTATGATGACCGAACATGGACCTCGTATATACATTGACAATTTTTTCATGTTTTCACAGTTATTAAATGAAATTGGAATACACTTTCACGAGTCGTTTGTAAAATACAATTTTAGCACAATGACCATGATGATGGAAGCACTGAACGTGTTATCAGCGAGAGAAATTGCAATTTTATTTTGGAGTTTCATCACATTAAATGAGTCACATAAAAAAACAACTTTATTGGAATATCTCTCGTTTCACCATTTTTCAAAACCAGCAATTGATCTTTTGGATCGGATTGGACGATTGACAGATGGTGGCAGTGCTGATGTCTACACCTTATTTAGTTTCATTCAAATCATTAATCAAAATTTTTTATATGGCATTTATCAACCGCGTGTCCCAAACGATGTAGGACTATTCAATAAATGGGAACATTATTTGCAAAAAAAAGGTGTAGTAATTATGAAAAATGCAAACATTGACCGATTCATTTGTGAAAATTCCAAAATTAATGGGCTTGAAGTGAGAGATTCAAACGAATTGCCAATGTTTTATGAGTGCAACAAAGTAGTTTTGGCTTGTCCTCCTCAAGAAATACAACACATTTTGGATCAACATGAAATTTTAGGACAACCGTTTGGGTCAAGCTTCGAGATATTTCAAAAAAAAACACAATATTTGCCATACATTTCTATCATTTTTCATTGGAATAAAAAAATGTCAATTCCTAAAATTTGGGGATACCCGCGCACATCTTGGGGAATCGGACACATTGTTCTATCGGATTACATGGACTTTAATGATGACAGGTCCAAAACAGTTATTTCTTCCATAATCACTATGCCCGATTCCCCATCAGATCAATTAAACGCGAGTGCCAATCAAATAAGTGATAAAAATGATGTAATGAATGAAGCATTCCGTCAATTGCAAACAGTCTATCCAAATCTACCACCCCCTGATTATCAATTTTTAACACAGAATGAATATGATGACCACCACAAAAAATGGATCCCATTTAATCATGCATTTATGACAACCGTTCATGGACACATTCCAAATCAATCCACTTCATTTGAAAACTTATACAATTGTGGAGTTCAAAACGGCAACAGTAGTTATAGTTTCACATCAATAGAATCCAGCGTGGTAAATGCTGTTCATTTAGCCAAACAATTACAACCAGAATTGAACGAAATAAACACGTTTAAAGTGAGAGAAGCCACCACTTTGCGGGAAACCATCGGAATAATTTCAACAATAACAGTTCTGGCTATAATTTTAAACGTGCAGTTAAAAAAAAAAAAGTAATAAACTAAAATTAAACATATTGAGCTACTGACTCATACAACCACGGCATTGCAATTCTTGCACTTGCGCTTACTAATGTCAATGCAGAAAGAACATAATACGTACCCAAAGATCTATTGTCACGATTTGTGCCACTTCTTACAAATAAGTTTATCAATGCAATGCTTTGATGTTTAAGCAAGTCATATTGAACTAATTCTGGATGCAGTGTTCTTGTATCAATTACTCTGAACGGATCACCGTTGGGTGGACATATTTCATTTTTCATGGTTGGCAATAATTGAGCCCTGTAATTCCATATGTCTGCAAGTTCACGTACAAACCGTACCATTTGAGTAACATTTAAATCATTAAACCAAGCTGTGTCCGCATAATGTCCATGCAAATTCATTTCTTGAAATATCAAAAATAATAACTGGTCGTCTTGATCCGATATTGAAAGTATTGATTCTTCTTCTTCCTCTTCTATCTTGCACGAAATTCCAAGTATGTCGGTCAAACGAATTTTTTTATGCATTTGAACTTGCAACCACACTGGAAATTTCAAACGGTTGTATGGGTTTGACGGCAAACAAAAACCATAACTATTATTATTACTGCATAGTTCATTTGTGTAATGCGTGTAAAGAGAGAGAATGTCAAAACCATAAATCAATCCGGTCTCATCCTTGAAACTTATAAATTGATTTCGTGGTATGTCTGTCATTTTCTCCAGACTATAAAAATCGGTTTCGTTTACACACAAAGTTCTATTATTATATGCGGGACCACTTGTTTGAATATGCAGTTTCAAAAATTTTCTTCGCATTACACGTTGTATTTTTGTTATATAATGAGATTGTCTCAAGTAATCATATATTCGTATTTTCACATCTTGTTTTGTTCCACTCTTTTTTAAAGCATGCGCTTTGCATATTTCTCTCAATTCATTCAACTTATATTCAATTTTTTCAAACTTTTCATAGTCTGAATAACCTGGTATCATTAACGCTGGTTTTTTTTCAGTTTCTTTTATTTTGGTACGCACCTGTTTTGAAGTACGAATACGTTTAATGTTATTTGTTTCAGGCAAATCAGTCATGTCACTCTTGTTTTTTTTATTCTCTATTGTTTACTATTTACATACATTTTTTTATATCTTTTAACATTTATTTATGCATTGAATGAATCAATTCAAAAAAAAAAATTATGTTCACAATAAATAATATTATCCAACACAACATTAATGTTTTTTTTCATCACTGAAGTCGCCGTATCTTTAATTTTCAAGGTAACCACCTGGTGTATCGGTAGAACATATGATGGAATTCTATATTTGGTGAATAGCAACTCCAAAACCAATGATAATGATAATGATAAAGATGAGTTTGTTGTAATTTCTCTCGCAGATTATAACTCCCTTATAGAAACATCAAAAACTAAAAAAAAGGTACCTGTATAAAAGTCTGTTAGTTATTTACAACACATATATTGTTATTTTTTCAGCTTACCTTTGCAATACATAATATTATATCAGCTGGCGGGGCGCTAGCTCGCTCATTCAGTCAACATCATTTTTGAAAATACGCCCCGATTTTGTTTGATTGTGTCTTGCTTCACGTAGTAATCGGACCTTCGTTCTTTTTTCTTTTTGGGTTCAACAAAGAGTTGTTGAACAGGCGGGTCTGAATCAACTTGTCGGCGTTGCGCTCTGGTTTTTGCTTTCTGTGGAGCGTTTGGACAAGACGGCGGCTCTGCAGGTGCTTCCTTGGGCGGGGTTGTGAATGAAACCGGCGGGGTTGTGAATGAAACCTGTAGTTTTGAAGGGGGAGGAGAACGGGTTTTTCTGGATTTCAATTTGGGTTCCAAGTCAAGATTTTCCGAGTCCTCGTATTTGGTGTTGTACCGTTTGATTTTTTTGTCGTCTTCATCTGTTTTGGGGTTGTTTTCTTGGCGGAAGTGAATTGCAAATTCGTTCCAGTTGTTGAATGAATTTCTTGACGTCGTCATGATGGTCTGTCTGTCTGATGGTTATATGTATGCATTTGAAAAGAATTCAATTTTTTTTATTACCATATATTTTTGAATTGACATCAAGATGTATTATTTCATGATGAATTATTTTTTATTAACCAGCTTTATTAATAAAATATATCAATTTATTTTTTCACCAGAAAAACTCAAAATCTTCATCCAAATTATTAAATGTTATTTCGTATTCCATTTAAAAACAAATAAATACATGTTATGATTACATTCAAAACAATGCAACTCCCTTACACAAATCAAGACGTGTTGCGCACCCACCACATGAATATGCGATATCACTATGCATGCAAGCGCCTGCGCAGTTATTTCACAAACTTGGTAAGTTCCACAAAAAATGCGGCCAAATTGTTGTGCGCCTCGGTTACGTTGTGCATTCACGGCATTTTTCCAAAGGCATTCAAGTATACTCCGTTGTCTATATGTTTGTCCATCGTGGAAAACGATTTAATCAACAATAAGCAAACAATGCATGCACATGAGGTTTAAATTCCAAATTACTTTGTGTGTAATAAAAAAAAACTTACCTTGCTTACCTGTTCCTAGCCTGTTCCTGTTCCTAGTTCCTTTCTTTGTATGGTTTCAGCTGCATTCTTCTGCATGGTCGTAGTCCCCGTAGCTCCCCCAACCACAATTTTCTTCGTATTCTTCGGAATCGTAGTATTCTTCAGGTTCCACTGCTGCCGCTGCCGCTGCTGCCATTTCTTCTTCGTACTCAACTTTTTTTTTTGCCAAAAATGTCCGTGTTTGTGGAGAAAGCACAATGCAGTCCTCGCACTGAATAGTCTCATTTTCAGGACTGGACGAGTCACTGCAATACACAGAGAACCCCCAAAGTTCTGCAGATATGATTTTAGCACACTTGTTGCAGACCATGGGTGATGCGCTTGCATGCGGAAGTTCTTGTTGTTTGGCGTCATTGCATTCTTCTTCATCGCTTGTAAAACAGTCACAGTCTCCTCCGCACAAGTGGTCTTGTGATTCGGATTGGTAATGTGATTCAGACCGAACTAGGAACATTGTCTATCTGTATAAGATCTATGAGTATTAATTACTAAGTATTCAAAAATGAATCAATTTTTTTATTACAATGTGAATTCTTCATGTGACATCAAGATAACCTATCAACCTGTAATTATTATTTTTTTTTGTCAATTAAAAAAAAAATTGATTTAAAAAAGAAACAACCTTAGTAATGCTAGGCAGCACAACAACAACAACAACAACAACAACAACAACAACCAAACGAAAATGTTAAGTATTGTTCACGGATCCCATCTTGATGTCAGCAAACTGACTTTTGCAAAGGTGAAAACCAGCAAAACGGGCGGAAAAACAATTGGCGTCGTGAACGCTGAGAGCAACGGCCCTCTTATTCTACAAACTCCCATGATGCTAACATGGGGATTGAATGAGAATGTTGACAAAAAGAGTGGAGCAATTCAGTCATATACCATGGCACTTCAGTTTCCATCACCAGAATACTCAAAGCCCCCTGTTTCCGAATTTTTGAAAAACATCAAAAGTCTTGAAGACAAAATCAAAAGTGATGCAGTCACGCATTCAAAGGAATGGTTTGGGAAAACGATGTCAGCTGATGTGGTGAACGCAATATTCACTCCGATTTTATCATACACAAAAAACAAAGAAACCGGCGAGCCAGATCTCAGCAAGAATCCAACCATGCGTTTGAAACTTCCATTTTACGATGGTGAATGGAAGGATCTGGAGATTTATGATACAACAAAGACAACTCTTTTGTTTCCAACCTCGGATGAAAAACATCCAAGAGACATCATCACAAAGGGTTCGGACGTTACCGTTCTCATCACATGTGGTGGTGTTTGGATTGCAGGTGGTAGTTTTGGTGTCACATGGAGATTGACACAAGCGGTACTCAAGCCAAAACCGTCATTGTTGGGAAAGTGTCACATCAGTATTGACGAAGAGGAGAGATCCAGTTCTGGGGCCTATCGTGAAAAAGAAGAAGAACCCGTGGTGTTGAGGAGTCATTCTGTATCTTCTTCAGTGTCATTGGCAAATGAAGTTGATGTTGAATCATCGGATGATGACGACGTTCCACAGAGAACTCAATCTTCCACTGCAGCAGCGAGTGGACCCAAAAAGGTTGTCAAGAAAAAATAGAGGATCTGAGTACAATAACATGGAGCAGATATTCAGGTAGGCAACAATTCTAATATTTTTTTTAATAAATCAAAACCATATAAATGATTTATTTTATATGATTAAATGAAAATAATGAATGTGTTGGTAAAAGAGTTGCATGGGCTGAAAGATATGTTCCCATCAAAATATGATGTGTATGATGAATGTATGTCAAGTTTATTCAAAGAATTTGGGGAAGAAAACATTTTTTATGTTGTAGAAGAAATGCTGAATCATTTAGATAATTATATTAATTCAAATCCTTTGATTTTTAGTGAACCCGAATTTCATGAGATAGTTCACGATGTGTTATATGAATATTTTGAAGGAATATCTCAATTTGAGAATTCATATGATATGGACCTTGAAGCCGCAGCATTGTGTTATTATTGTGAATCATTGTATTTTCGGCACATTGTTCCAGAACGCGAATGTGAGGGAACTTTTATAAGAAAACTTCCAAATATGGACATAGTAACTAAAAAAATAAATTATTTGAAAAATAAGCCACAACCAAATCAACGCACAAGTGAATGGTACAAATTTCGTCACAATTTAATAACTGCAAGCAATGCATGGAAAGCGTTTGGAAGCCAAAGTTGTGTGAATCAGTTGATATATGAAAAATGTAATCCTTTGTGTGAAAAAGAGCAAAATGTAAGTGTAAATACCAATTCTTCCCTGCATTGGGGGCAAAAATATGAACCAGTTTCACGGATGGTATACGAACATTTGTATCGCACACGAGTGTCTGACTTTGGTTGCATTATTCATGATAAGCACGAATTCATTGGAGCATCCCCCGATGGAATAAATGTGGATCCGAAGTCAATGCGATATGGAAGAATGTTGGAAATTAAGAATATCATAAATCGGGAAATAACTGGAATTCCAAAAAAAGAATATTGGATACAAATGCAAATGCAAATGGAGGTTTTTAATTTAAATGAATGTGATTTTTTTGAAACATACTTTGTGGAAGATGGAACTGAAGAAATGAAAGAAACGGAAGAACCTTTAATGCAAGGTATGATTTTGTTTTTTATGAATAATGGAAACCCGCATTATGAGTATGAACCGTTGGGATTGAACTCAACCGATGCAGAGAAATGGTTGAATGTTGTAATGGAACGAAACAAAGACAAGGTGTGGATAAAAAATATAAATTGGCGGTTAAAAAAAATGAGTTGCGTTTTGGTTTTACGAAACACCCGATGGTTTGAATCTGCTATAAAAATATTGGCGAATGTGTGGGAAACAATTGTGAAAGAACGTGAATTTCCAGAAGTGTATAATATGCGTGCTCCTAAAAAACGAAGTCCTAGTTCACAAGACTGCTTAACAAAATTGATAAGTGATTGGCTGAACGCAGAAAATAGATGTTTGATTGAAAACATTGAATATTGAAAACAAAAATAAAATTAAAATTAAAATTGAAACATTATATTAAAGTTTAATCAACGGTACTAGTATAGGAGGAATGAGTGCAAAAGAACCTGAAGAACTTTTCAGCAGCGATGATGATGATCCCATGGATGAAGTTGTCAAGAAAAATACAATGGCAAACAGTTTATCAAAAATCATCAACCATGATAAAGAGGATGAAACCAATTTAGAAAATTCAGAAAATTCAGAAAATTCAGAAAATTCAGAAAATTCAGAAAATTCAGAAACAAGCGAAAGCGACAGTGAAGGGACGCATGATGATTCAACTGCATCAGTTGCATCAATTGATGCTGATTTATCGGATGCAGATGCAGATGAAGAAGCAGTTTTAAACACTTTTTCAAAACAAAAAAATAAACGGATCAAGTCAAAACCAACACTTCAAGACATTGCCAGTTTAGAACAGTCATACCATGATATGAGTGAAGACAGTGAAAGCAATTACGATAGTGGTGATGATAATGAGAATGATAATGATGAAAACTACTTGCAAAAATTTGACGATTTGTTGAGAGAAACGCACATGAAAAATCATCATCCAGACATGTTGGATAACAACGTTGATGAAATTGAATCCCTTGTGCGAGTTGTGCGAAATTCTGATGGTATAATAGTAGACGCATTACATAAAACGTCACCATTTTTGACAAAATATGAAAAAACACGAATACTTGGTGTTCGTGCTAAACAAATCAATCAAGGAGCAAAGCCGTTGATTGAAATTGAAAAAACCATCATAGATGGTTATTTGATAGCCCAACTTGAACTTCAAAAAAAAGTTATTCCATTTATAATTAAAAGACCTATTCCGAACGGAAATTTTGAATTTTGGAAATTATCTGATTTGGAGATGATTTGAATATCCTTCCTTAATTTAAGTTCCGTGTTACGTTTTTCTGTGTTTAATCATGCACCTAAATCCATGATTAAAATGATTAAATTATAATTATTTTTTTATGAAAAAAATCAGCGACGGCGTTTGCCACCACTGCGGCTACGGTTGTGGCTGCGGCTGCGGCTGCGGCCGCGAGTACGATTGTGGCTACGGCTACGAGAACGATTCATTCTGTTGGTTATATCCTTAATATAGAAAAAAAATTTACAAATTTGAAATATAATTGAAATTAATTAACACTTCCATCTTTTTCCACAATCAATACATGTTACAAATGTTGTCATTGGCTCATCTGCTGAACGAGTCTGTAATTGATAATACGTGCACTTTTTTGATCTGCATTTTGAATTTGGACAAGTGAAATTGTCTGTTGATGCTTCAACATTCGTTTCGTACTTATTTTTATCTCTGATTTGTTTTTGTTTAATTAGTTCGCTCCATTTTTCAGGATTCATTTCTTGGTGGGTCATGAATGCCAACTCGTGTGGTTTGATTTGATTATTTGTAATGAGTTGAACAATGTGAGAATTCTTCATATTTATGCAAATGCTACGTAAACGGTCTGCATAAATCTGAACAAAGTACCCATTTTCCCATTTTTTCACAATGTTTTTTGAATCAGCTTCTCTTAATGTAAAGTTGTAAATTCCTCTTTCTAAATTTAGTGCAAAATTGGTTGCTTTTTCAGGAGGAATCATGGTGAACATTGGTTTCAGTTTTTCACGAACATTTTCTCTAAATTTATCCGGGTTTGAAATTTGAAGTGTGGAAATCAAATATTGAGACATTTGGGTTGGTTGACTGTTTCTTGTATATCTTTAAATCTCTTAATGTCTTTATTCAATTTTTTGTGAATTAATGATTTTTCAGATTCAAATGCGTTCCGTGTTCCAAACCATGTTGCAAATTGCACACAAATAAACGTATTTCATATTGACATCGTCATATCTTAAATAAATGACTTCACGGGGAACTGACTCGTCCATGATTGCCGGCTCTGCTTCTTCCGGTATTTCTTCGTTATCCAATGCAAATGAGGTGCGGTCTTTGTATTGTGATGGATTGTGGTTTTTGTTGCACGGACATTCTAAATTTGGACATTGTATTGTTGATATTCTTGGCAATGTAGGATCTAATTTTGTGTATTTGTTTATGATAGTTGCTCCTCCTCCATTGGAAACAGTTTGTGTGAATACTGTGTTTGACACCACAACATTTTCTACTGTCATGTTGCTATCCACATTACCACAGTTGCGACAATAGTATACTATTTTATTGTCATCTGTTATACGAATATAATACATATTTCCACACCCAGTACAAAAGTGCATGTTGTGTTTTTGGTTTAAATAACGCAAATACCGCTATTAATAATAACAAATATATTGTTTAATTCAATTTTTAAATAAAATTAAATGAATTTAATTATTACCTATTACCAATGGTTGCGTATTGGGGTGTTTTTTTTTCAAATTTATTGCATGCAAACAGTTGTTAAATGCATGCACTACTGCAGCATAATCAACACAAATTGCCATGTTGTATACTGCCGAAGTTTTGATAACATGTGCCTCTGGATATTCAGTGAAAAGAGATTGTATTTTATTCGCATGGAAAGAAAAAGTTGAATAAAAAATATCGCACATTAATTCGTAAAAATATTCATAATGCTCAATACTGACAACAATTTTTGTAAACTCTTCAAACGACTTTAATAAACCTAACATGCAAAAATTATAATTTTTAAATTGTATTATTTTGTGGTATGCGTCATAATCCACATTCTTTTCAGTTATTCCGGGTTCATGCAACAATGGTTTGTCATCAAGCAATGACATGAGTGAAAGTAAAACAGATTTTATGCTTTGACACCCGCTCCATTGTTCCCCTCTCCACGTATTCAAAATGCTTATGCACACTTTTTTTGTTTTGTACATATTTGGATGCATACGTGTTACCCCATCATTTGTTAAGAACTCAACAACTGGGGGTGTGTGTGGATAATCATCTGGAAATTTGAATTTGTAAAAATAATAACCACCTGAGTATAATGAATCTTTCGGACCAATGATCATTGCATATCCCACTGACATATCTAACTCACTGTGTTTATAATATATTCCTGGTTCTGGTTTTGTAACAATTTCCCGAATGTCTTTCAATAACCTTGAAATGGCATCTTTGTTCATTTTTGTTTGTATTTTTAAATAAAACAATTTCGGTTTATGTCCATTTTTGTTATATATTTTTTTTTTCAAAACAAACTTTGTTTATTTTTCAACATGTTCAATTTTAACAACATTTAGAGAAAAATTGAAATAAAAAAATGTCGAGAATTTATATCAATCATTCCAAACATCAACCCATGAGTTCAAAAGCAAAAACTTCGTCTTCTTCTCCATTTGATGCGTTTATGCGGGCAAGGTTTTCAGGTAAAGGACAGCCACACACGCACACCCGAATCCCTTCTGAAAAATTAGGAATATCCGGAGGAGCATACACAATACCTCCTGAAGACATAGGTGAGTTTTACAGAAAATATGCTGATCATGTTTTGATTCAAGGGCGTCCAGAATATCTCACTGAAAAACAATTGTATGATAACGGGCCTGGATTGATAGACTTGGATGAACGGTATCTCTCCACGGTTGAAACACGACAGCATACAAAAGAGCATATAACCTCTTTCGTGGAAACACTTATCTCACATTTGTCCGACTTGGTGGTTCTTATGCCTGACACACTTCTTCCCATATTTGTATTTGAAAAACCCGATGTTACATTGCTTGAAGATGTCACTAAAGATGGAATTCACATTCTGATTGGAATGAAAATGAATCGTGCATTGCAAATGTTGTTGCGAAAAAAAATGATTGCTAGTATGCCCAGTATTTGGGGAGACCTTCCCTTAACAAATTCATGGGAAGAAGTCATTGATGAGAGCATTGTTCGCGGCACCACAAATTGGCAATTGTATGGTTCAAGAAAACCAGGGAATCAAGCTTATGTTTTGAAATACTGGTTTGTCATGAGTTTGGACAATGATTGCACCCTTGGGTTCAATGAACGCAACCTTTCTGAATTTGATGTAAGAGTCAACTTTCAATTGTTGACTGCTCAATATGCATATCATTCTGAATTTGAAATATCAGAAAATGTCAAGGAAGAACATGCTGCAATGAAACAATTGTTAGTAGGCAGTCAAAAGTCAAAACAACGATCCAAACAACTACCACCACCACATATTGGAGACAGTGCTGAAAAAAAAATATCATTCAATGTACCTCATGTTGAAATCATTCAGTTGTCTGATATAACTTGTGCTTCCCAATTGCAAGATGCACTTGAAATATTGTACGCATCGCTTGAAAACAAGTCTTGTGAGCTGCGTGAAACACACCAATATACAATGGCATTGCCTTCACCTTATTATGACCAAGAACCCAAATGGATTCGTGTGGGATGGGCACTGCGCAATACAAGTTCACACCTCTTCTTAACATGGATGTCATTCAGTGCAAAATCTTCCAAATTTGAATACAGCATGATTAACTCTTTTTACGAAAAGTGGTTGCAATTCGGATTGAATACTCCTGCAGATGGACGATCTTTGACAAACCGATCCATCATGTATTGGTGCAAAACTGATGCAAACGAATTGTATGATCAGATACGTCAAAAAACCAATGAATATTACATGGAAGAAACACTCAAAACAAAAGAAGCAACCGATGTTGACTTGGCTCATGTTGTTTACAATTATGCCAAAGACAAATTTGTATGTGTCAGCATCAAGAATAATGCTTGGTATTCCTTCAATTCAACCCGCTGGGAAGAATGTGATTCTGGAAACGCACTTCGTTTGATGATTTCCAGAGACATATACAACATGTATCACATGAAACAAATTGAAAATACCACACTCATGCACCAGGAAGACCCCGGAAGTGATGAATGGAAGGAAAAAAGCATGCGAGCCGAAAAATTTACTGAAATATGCATGAGACTTAAAACAACCACTTTCAAAAACAACATCATGAAAGAAGCTCGTGAATTATTTTACGACCGCAACTTTGTTGACACATTGGATACAAATACCCACCTCATGTGTTTCACCAACGGAGTTATTGACTTCAATGAAAAACGGTTTCGTCGGGGTCAGCCCGATGATAACATCAGCAAATGCACTAACATTGACTATGTGCCACTTGATCATGAAAAACATGCCACCATGATCAATGAGATAAACGAATTTATGCAGCAGTTATTTCCAATTGAAGAGTTACGCAATTATATGTGGGATCATTTGGCATCATGTTTGATCGGTGTCAATCGTGATCAAACATTTCAAATATATGTTGGTGCCGGCAGCAACGGAAAATCTAAACTCACTGAGCTTATGTCTCGCTGTTTTGGACAATACAAAGCTACCGTTCCAATTACATTGATCACAAACAAAAGAAACGGAATCGGAGGAACCTCTTCCGAAATTGCACAACTCATCGGTGTGAGATATGCTGTTATGCAGGAACCTTCAAAGGGTGATCAAATCAATGAAGGCGTATTGAAAGAAGTCTCTGCCGGTGATCCATTACAAGGAAGAGCATTGTACAAAGACATGGTTACATTCATTCCTCAATTCAAACTAGTTGTATGTACAAACACTATGTTTGAAATACGCAGCAATGATGACGGCACCTGGAGACGAATTCAAAAAATAGATTTCATCTCAAAGTTTTGTGATAACCCTGTCACCGATGACATTGATAATCCACACCAATTCAAAATTGATCGCATGTTGGATGAAAAAATAAAGGTGTGGGCACCCATTTTCATGTCAATGCTTGTTGAGCATGTTTATAAAACAAACGGATTGGTCAAACCCTGCAATATGGTAAATGCAAGCAGTCAAAAATATCGTCTGGGTCAAGACTACTTATCCGAATTTATGCGAGACAAAATCAAAATTCAAACAGGAAGCCGAGGAGTCAAAAAAACAGAAGTCTACGAAACATTCAAACAGTGGTACACTCGGGCTCATGGACGGGATGTTCCAAAAGGTTCCGAATTGTATGAATTCATGGACAAAAAATTTGGAAAATACAACAGTTGTTGGAAAAATATTGCAATCATTTATGACAATGATGATGACAATGAATAAGAAAACCACGCGATAATTTGTAATCTAACATCTTTGTTGTTAAAACTGACTTACTAAACATTTTATTTTTTTTATAGTCCTAAGTGAAACATTTAGCACTATAATTGTATGACATGACCTGACCACTGTCGGTTTTTTATTTTGTTGAAAATAACTAAGTACAACGAATTGTTTTTATGATAATTCTTGTTTAATATATATAATATAACAATATATCAATATCACAATATCATATCATTGAACCCAACCATGAATATAAATAATGATCAACAACTCAAAATGATGAACGATGTTGCAAACATTATAAACAGCGCAAATAATGCATGCCCCGTTGGAAGCGCATGCGAACATAATACAAAAATAACTCAAGCAAAAAATGAACGAGATGCTGCTTTGCTTTTGCAAAAAAACACACCGGATAAAGTAACTCAAACACAAAACAATTACATAATTGCAACCATGGGAGAAGTTGCCGGAAATCAACAAATCAAAAAAAATTTCATTACTGATGCAAATAATCAACTTACTGTTTTAAAAAAACAATTCATGGACTGGGTAACTTTTTCACGTGAAAAAATATCCAATTTAAATGCATTGAATTCAGCAAACAATATAAATGTCGTGGAAGGGTTTGAAAACTCAGTTACGATAACTGGAAGTGTGTTATTTAATAAATTTGATAACACAACTAATTCATTTGATGAGACCTACACTAAATATTCACATGTTATTATTACATTCACAGGCACCCCTGCAAATCCTTTTTTGAACACTACATCACACCCAAGTGGAAGTGCTTTTAAAATAGATAAAACACAAACATCAAATGGTCCTCGTGCAATACTTTTGAAAATGGACGACAGTAATCCAGTATACAACACAGATGCAAAAAGAAACATGGACGGATTTACTTTCACATTTTTCAAGAGTAACACGAGTAATTTGGAATTATTGAAAAAAAAAAATGAATACAACATGCAAATTGTTACTCAACTAAATAATGTTGAATATTATGTTAATTTGTTTTATTGGTTAATATTCTGTACTTGGATTTTATGCGTCTTGTATGAAAAACAATTTACAAGTTTCAATGCTGTTCTTTTTTTGCTATTTTCTGTCTTTATTTTATTGAAAACCGAAGCAATTTATTATATAGGCTATTTAATACCACATGATATAATTGTAAATTGGTAAATTGTATACATTTACACATTAGCGATTTTTTTTCCCATCATTGTCTTTTTTTTTTTGGTCTTGTTTTTCACTTTTTTCGTATTAGTAGACAACTTAGTAGACAACTTAGTAGACAACTTAGTAGACAACATGTTACAAACAAATGCACATTCATCTGCAACATCATATTCATCACAATCACAAATAAGTTGTCTTGGGATTGATTTTTTAATTACATGGGTTCGTTCCATTGTCAATGGTGAAATGAGGTTTTTTGAAATGACGGTCATATTGTAATTATATTGTAATTATATAAAAAATCAGGTTCTAAAATACTAACAAATGTTACTTGTTTATTCATCTGAATAATTTATCTTTTTTCTCAGGTTGTAAAATGGGAACCAGAATCTTTAGAAATAACATAAAGATTAGGAATAGGTATGAGATTATATTTAGACCAATCACATGGTTTATAATCAGCAATAGGTCCTTGATAATATTTTTGAACATTACTAGTTGTTACCATTTTGGTAAATGGAGGTTCATGTTTAATATATACTTTTTCACCAGAATCAATTACAGAAATATTATCTACTAATCCTTCATCAGATATCCAAGGTCCAGACATAATCATATATTCATCATTCGGTTTTAAAAATTCATTATAAATAGGATTAGTGAGATTGACATTATTTTCATTATTTTCAGAATTTGTGTAGTTTATAAAATTATTTTTATTTGCTTGTGTCCATGTGGTAAATTCTTTCAAAAGTTCTTCATTGCGATAATAATTTTGTAAAACGTATTCAAATTCTGTTGTGATTTCTCGTACATATTTTTTTTTGTATACGATTAAATTTTCTTCTGGGAATAATTCTTTATTCGTGTTTTCATTTACTTGGTTATGAAATTTCCAAAAAAATAATTCTAAATCTCTTGCCGTTTTAATTTCATCTTTATTTATAGTTTTCATATGTTCTGAAGCATGAGCCACGCAAAACCCGCACGGTATTTTATTACAAATTTTAATAAATAAATCAATAATTTCATTTTTAAAAATATCATTAAATGATTCTTCAATTATATTTGCTGTAAAAATATGAAATAAGTTCCACGTTGGATGCCACCATACCATAATATAATATACTATAGATAGTAGTATAATATATAATATGCCATTTAATTAAAAATTGATTTTACTCTACTGTTCTATCACAAATAATATAACTTGATCAATCATGGCAAATTTCAAAGATGAAATTCAAGAATTGGAAACTTGTCGGCGTGAACTGATGATTTTGAAAAATAAAATTACAATGATTCAAGAAAATATGAAAAGACTTGAAACATCCATATATACAAAATGTCTCCACAATTGGATAATAGATACAACCAATGTGGGTGAGCATACTGAATACATCTGTACAATTTGTAACATGAATAAATAAGTCTTTATTTTGTTCTTGTCTTTCTTGTCTGTTTTGTCTGTCTTGTCTTTCTTGTCTGTTTTGTCTGTCTTGTCTTTCTTGTCTGTCTTGTTTTTCTTGTCTGTCTTCGCTTTTTTTTTGTTGTTATTTTTTTCATTTTTTTTGTTGTTATTTTTGAAGGTATACTCCTCATACGTCTTATGCTGCGTCCTCCCTGTGAGTTAGGTTCACCCGCCTTTGCTGCCGCCTTTGCTGCCGTCGCCGCCGCCGCCGCCGCCGCCGCCGCTGGTGGCCTCCACAACAAACTTTGCCTATCCTCCACCACACTGTCATCCACACTGACAGTACGAAATTTATACTTATTAAAAAAAGCTAGTAGTACATTATTTATATCGTAGTAAACCTTGGATTTATTGCTGGGGTTGCACGACCTGTATTCAGGTACCAAGAATATTCTTGATGCGGACACGGTTTTTCTTATATGAGCAAAAGTTCTAAAAAATTCACAAGGGCGCATCAGACGAAAATGGTTTACGCACCGAATTATTATGGCATGAATAATATTACCATCATTATCAGCATAGTCATAAAAGTCTTTAATATTCTGAAACCCTTCCGGCTGTTCACCTTGTTGTTGAGACAACTTCAATAACATTTTTATTTGCAAAGATTTCATTCCGAATTTGAGTATAAATGTCATATTGTTTGCATAGGCTTCTTCTATTTGTTGTTGCGGCGTACGTGTAACTTCAGAAAGTACCTTGTCCAATTCGTTTACGTATTTGACTGTAATGCTATACGCTTCATCATACAGTTGTTCTATGGATGGATGAAAAAGGTCTCCTCCTCCACCTCCAACCGCATAAACTTTGCGGGGAAACTGACTCAAAGGATGACTTTTATATGTAAAATCCAAAAATCCAGATATATTGGATTGAGTCTTTGCAAAAAATTTAAAAGTATTATCCGCGTTACGTGCTTTAGTAACCGTAAAAGAATTTACTGGCGCGTATTGTAACTGGTCAAATATCTCCAATTTACCCTGCGCCTGCGGAATAAAATTTGTCATGTTCATTCTGTTCATTTGGAACAAACCAACCAATATATTTTTTAAGATATTTGCAATTATTTCTGTTTCAGAACTCATTGATGTATCTATTTCCAGAAGTGAATCAAGGTCACTTTTCTGTATACAACATGTAGTTGTCATATTCGGATTAGTAACATTCATTAATAAACCTGTTGTTCCAACTATTGAAATACGGACAACAGCAGTATTTAAACTAGCATTCAAGTATGCTAATGTGAATAAAACTAAATTTTCAAATTCGGTGAATTCTTGATTACCATTACCCCTTCTTGATTCCGCATTTCTATATTCACTGAGAATTGAACTTATTTCTCTTTTGAAAAGTACACAGCCTCTTCCTATTAAGCTTTGATTGTCATCGTTTACTTGTGCCATTGTTGCTTCTACTATTGGTCTGATAGCTTCTGCTGCTGCTGCTTCTGCTTCTGCTGCTGCTGCTGCTGCCGCTTCTTCTGCTTGTTGTTTTTGCAGTGCTGCTTCTGCTGCTGCCGCTTCTTCTTCTTGTTTTTTTTTCAGTGCTGCTGCTTCTACTGCTGCCGCTTCTTCTTCTTGTTTTTTTTTCAGTGCTGCTGCCGCTTCTTCTTCTTGTTTTTTTTTCAGTGCTGCTGCTGCTGCTGCTTCTTTTTGTTGTG
>Ga0194115_10003013_pt1 | contig 19341 bp, 18 predicted proteins | sample TA2MahsurfametaG_3_FD_148656 | JGI IMG/M metagenome (GOLD analysis project Ga0194115, IMG submission 148656) | Freshwater microbial communities from Lake Tanganyika, Tanzania - TA2015002 Mahale S4 surface | ecosystem: Environmental > Aquatic > Freshwater > Lake | place: Tanzania: Lake... | reverse complement strand
AGAGGCCCGACGGGCTTATATTATGTCACGGTGGGGCTTATTATGATGGTCTCGCCAGTCGAAAGGTGACATGCATACAACGCTCGACGAATTCCACCAAACTAATCTAGTTCTACCAACGTGTACGGTAATCCTTCATACTCGCTCAAGACCGCTCTTCTCGGATCCCTGGTATTGTTTCAAAATTGTCTTTCTTAGAACGGATCACACACATTCGAATGAGCCTTAGAAACCACTTCTTGAATAAGCAAACAATTCAAAGCGACCCTGTGGGGCTAGTCAAATCAGACTTCGACAAGCCGACCGAGTTAGAATCACGTTCGGTTCGATCAGAATTGGACCATCAATCTCCCAAGCGCGATCCCCCAGCCTTGATTGAAGTTACTGGGAGCCTCGACGAAGAAATAAGTGAGCGTGCATTGCCGTATCGAAGTGGTTCCGACCCTGTCGCCAAGGACCTGGTAGAACAAGCACGGCCCATGGCACAAACACCTTTCGAGACAAGTACCCCGATTAACGAGCCTCTTGCCATGGATCTTGACAGTCAGACTTCTGAACCCGGTACCCCATCTAGCATTCCAGAACCTAAAACCTTGCAATCACTGTACAAGATTCCTAGGGAGGAGCATTATGAGGAAGCCGGCACCCAGAAAGCCAAGAATTCTGTTCCTACAAGGGAACAACACCCTCCAAACGAAGACGCCCTCGATCGAATCTTCAACACTGTTGAGCGCTTTAGTTGTCCCACGGACTATCACGCGTCGAGACAGCAATCGGGTACTCACGAATCTAGTAGTTCCCATCGCCCCGCAACGAAGAACCTGACTCAACGTCAACCACAGCCCTCTGCCGCTACTAGTATGAACATTGATCGAATGGAGCAGCTCTCTTCGGCGAGCGTCAATCTTGATCGAAAGGAACAGCCCATGCCATCTACTCCCCCGAAGCACACACCATCGACGGTCATCCTGAAGTATCGTCCATCAATGTCACAGAAAAATTATCCACCGCCAGTTCAGACACAACCAGTGTCCCATGTCCCCAAGAATCCCCCCTCAGCAGTCATGAAAATCCACGCTTCTCCCGCTCACAAAGCTTCCCTATCACCGATCCATACCCAGGTTCACCAAACCTCTCCGTCGCCAATCCATACACCGGTCCACAAAGCCCCCCCATCACCGATGCATACCCCTGTCCACACAACCTCCCCATCGCCAATCCATTCCCCGGTCCACAAACCCGCTGCGTCGCCGGCTCACAAAACCGCTCCATCACCAGTCCATACAAGCTATCGTTCGCCGGTGAAGCAAGTTGTCTCACCAAAAATGCCTCCTCCACAGGTCCAAAGACCCGCAGAATCGACAGTCCAGCAGAATCGTTTCAAGCAGAGTCAAGACAAGAAAGACGTCCTCGATATAGTGTTCGATGGCATGGAACGCGTTGCTTGTCGTGTTGGACAGGATGGCCCTTATGTCGTCACTGATCACAAGAAAGACACATTGGATCATGTCTTTGAGGCCATGGAGCGCTATACCTGTCAGCCTGGAGGCAGCGTCAAGAAAGCGCCGCTCGATACTCGGAAACTCCAAACACCTCTCTTGTCCCCGAGAAAGCCTGCGACTCACTATCAAGATCAAAGAGATGTAGTCGACACAATGGAACACCAACCGAACAGAGACTGGCATCAACAAGGAACTTCACCGCGGGACGCTCATGAAGGATCTTCTGAGGTCACGGCACAGCGAAGTAATGACTTTTCTTCGCGCGTCAAGGCACAGCCTGCAAATGCCGGAAGATTGGGTGATCCAGCCGGTCACAAAGGAGATATTCTGTACGGTCGTGAAGGGGATCTTTTGGATGCCTTTTTTGGAGCCGTAGAGCGTACCACCTGTAGTCATCCACCGGTAGTCAGTCGTGAACAGGAGCCTGAGCGCTTTGTCGAATCGCCCTACGATTTCGAACGAGCGAACAGCATTCTTGCTTTTGAACCGGTTCAGCGAAGAGAACTTATCAGTCCAAGTCGTATAGGACAGGCCAGGAGAGTTGATGTGCAGCCCCACCGTGGTACTAACAAGACCCAGACCCATCAAGTGCAGAAAGAAGTAACGAAAGGAGCACGAAAGGATGACTTTTTTGAGCATATTTTCGAAAAGGTTGATTATGCGTTCCAGCAAGTCGAGGATACAACGACTTGTCATAGAGGTGGTCAGCTCTCGGCGCGGGAAAGAACGAACATGAACCTTGCCAAACTGAGAGCAATCCAACAACTACATGGGTAAACGTGAGTGTTTCCCTCTAGTGAACCCAAATCCCACTTTGGAACTGAATTCATGACCGTTAGTAGATCAGACCTTTTTTCTGTAAAGTAACACAACTTACGAATTTTCATGGCGTCTCTATGGCTCCTTTATTTGTTTTCAGACGGGTGCACCTCATGGTGTGGGTATAAGAGCCGACGAAACGACCTGGACTTGTCCGCCATGGACACAACATACTTCGTCGTCTCGAAGAGCGATGAGTTTCTCACTATCAATTAGTTGCGATTTCTTTGAATCGACCAAACCTTGCCAGTCTTCGTTCATGTGTGGGAAAAAGGACGTTGATCCAACTAGGCGAAGTCCGCCAATATCGTTCCAGTCCTCGTACGTTCCTCGATTTGGTACCACGGAAGGGTCGTCCCATTGCTACCCAGATGACGAGGAACGATGAGAACGAAAAAATACCTTGAAATTCGACTCCGGCTTTCAATATTCTCCCTCTTACCTTCCAACAAGCGGTCGCCACTGACTTTCCCATGATGATTGCACCAGCACTGTTCCCACAGTACACTGCAGCATGATCGCCGGTACATGCGTTCACAATATCTCTGCTCCAACCGCCCTTTTCTATACAGTGGTACAACCAAAAGGTGTTTCCTCCTTGAACGTAGATAAGATTTGGTTTCCAGGAATTGAAAGCTTCCTTGCCATCCTGAAATGAACAGTACCAAAATCTTCCGTGAGTGGCATAGTATACAAATGGTCGATACATTATCAACCTACCTTTGGAAAGGCAGGAAACCCGTCATGACCATCCAGATGCTTAATTGATGAATCATCAAGGTCTAACGTTACAGTACGAATGGAAACTTTCCCGTTCAGCTTGTGGGAGAGCAAATTGACTATTTCATTCCGCCTTTTCTTCCCATCGGCCCTTGCCCGTTGACGTTGTATTCCTGGTGAATTCGTCGAGTCCCTTCGGAGTGCATACATGGCGGTTGGAATGTACAAGAATCGTAATTCCAGAGAATCAGTCGAACTATGTTCCACCAAATGATTCAAGACATCTTCCCAACGAACTCTTCCTTCTTCAAGATCTACTAATGCCACATCCGCCCACTCCATCGACTTGACAGCCTCTAGATCAGGACCACAACATGGACTTTGAACTACCGATTGTTTCACAGCCTCTTCGGCCTGTTGCTGCTGTTCCCTACACAAGGATGCTACCAGTCCTCTCATCAAAAAATCAATCGCCTGCGGGTTGGGCTTTAGACCATCCGAAAAGGAAGATATCAAGAGGCCATGATTCAACCATTCGTTGTCGTGATTCGTCCCTGTCGGAGTCGCTGCAGCTTGAAGACACAATTGCGGAACTGATCGTTGAAGCGGCAACGGCAAGGAAAAAGCGTCAACTTTCGATACAAGGTATATGAGCGACGCCTCAATGAAACAAAAAATTATCGTGTTGGAATGCATGACAATCGGGGTTCATCGGTTTGCTGTCGGGAAGCGGTTATTCCGACGGATTCAATCGATAGGAACGGACGACAATGGTAGGCCGTCGTTCTTTGCTCAATTCCAGGAAGGGTGTCCAGGGGAAGGTTTCCGCAATAGTTGAACGTAATACGACGAGGGATGGATGGGGTATTCCGACTGACCTGGACGACCCACAAAATGTTCCCCACCAGGCTCCATCGTCGATTGGGCATCACCAATCACCTCAGCGGTAAAGCACGAAAGAGGGAAAACCCGGATGTTTGGTGCCCACGCAACATGACTTGTTCAACTGACGATTGACAGACGCGTATACTCTAGAGAAACGAAGAACACGAACAGATGAACGCGAACTCGATCTCAGGGCTTCGGGATTGACAATATCCGAACCAACCCGAAGCCCTTTTTCCAGAGCGCAGACGACCTGATCTTGACTTGAGGTCACAATCTTCGATTTAATCATCGATTCCATTTCAACACTTGAACAAACATCAACTGTACACCCCAACTAAAGATGAATACCCTCCGCCACTTTCGACCTGCTGTCGCAACGAGACTTGTTGCCCGTAGCCATCTGATGCAGCAACCACAACAACGAATGAAGGCCACAATGGCATCCAAAGCCTTCCCTCCTCGAAACAATAGAGCCGAATTCAAAAAAGACTGGCTATCTGATCCATCTACATATCCCATCATGGTCGTCATGGGTGGAGGCCTTACCTTTATGTGTGGGATGAGTCTAAACGCCCTATTTACGTACAAACAGGGTGTCGATATCAGCCCAAATCAACGTGGTCGGATCATGAAGCAATATAGTGACGAACATCGAGTTGGCGTATTGGAACGATTTGTTGAAATGAGGGGTGGTATCAATCCTGAAGGACTTGGTGTCGACCATGAGAAGCGATGCAAAGAAAGAGAGGAGTATTTGCAAAGATAAACGGAGAACAAAGAGATTCTCCCTCGAAAGATACGTTTCCGCGTCGTCATCCCTTCTTCATGCTACTTTCCTCTTACCGTGACTGAGGAATCCGAAGCAACGAGAACTGTTGACCACTCAGCCCCGATGTTTAGACTTCGTTCAAGGGAATTTTGCCATCTTTGTTGTTTGCTAACACAATATAGAAACCTTCATTTACACAAAACACTCTGAACTAGGACAGTCACTTTGTACACCCATCAGTTTTTTCAGAATCGTTGCAATGTGTAGATCTGCGTTCCGGGCTGAACCTTCGACTCGTGTGACTACCCAATTAGACCGGAATGTGGGCGTGCATACGGTACAGAGGTACGTACGAGCATACATATGTTTTACACGGTGACAGAGAAACGGGACTCAGAGTCACAAGTCATATCGTGCTTTTCACAGACAGTCATTTCCCGGCACAAACATGTATGGGACGTTTTATAATACCGAGTGGGGAGACCTTCCGCAAGAATACCATCACGCTACCGTTGAGAACAGGCGTTCGAGTGTACTATCGCTTTATGCATATGCGATACAAGAATTTTCGACCAAGAAAAGCGAGAACCAAAACAACCCTGCGATTTCCAACCGTATAGGATTCACTATCATAAAACAACTCCCCACAGCTGCATTATCGTTACGTACCAACATCTGAGACGGAATGCCTCCAACCGAAAAACAACGTGAACGACGGGGTCTGTTTGGTCGTAAAAAGAAGAAGGAACGTGTCGATGCTGATACATCCTACAATACGAAATCTGATGGGGATTCGTTATCGTCTGGCAGGTCAAAGGATGATAGGAAGAGGAAGGGAGGCCTTGGACAGAAGATTCGTCGTCTAGTGGGGGGCCGGAAAAAGAGTAAACGGACTGGTGATGAAGTCAGTACCGTCGAAGTCTATGATCCGAACGTTCGGACTCCGCAACAGGGATTAGATCCTGATTTACTTGCCAACGTCCTATCCAGAGATGAAACCAATCCGAGTCAAGATCCTCATATTGTGGCAGGACGGTTTGGAGCGATTGATGAGGCGGGGGAGGAAGAAGAGGATGAGGAGGACGATGATGAAGAGGAGGAACGGACGATGGATAGTGGAGAAATGTTATATGGTGCAGATGGTGAACGTGATGATATCTCTGAACAGGGAGAACTTGTGGGACCACTGGAAATTGTTCTTGTATTAGTCGATCCACAATCATTACGATTTGAATTGTTACAATTGGAATTTGAGACACCGCAATTATCTCGTGTCAGTGAATGTTTGGAACAGGTCGAGGATATCGTGACTGAGACGGCATTGAAATCATTAGAATTCCATTCGGTATTAGATCGACAGGGAAATTCATTCCCCGCCAAGGTTAGTTTGGGTAAGGCATTGACATGCCGTCGAAGGGGGAAAGATATCCTAGTCGGGATTAGTAAGGACGTTACACCCGATGAGGCTGGTCGTCTCGCACGGCCAATCCTTGGAGATGCCAAGGTTATACAAATGGTACGTTCCCTGCTGGAAGGAACAATGCATTCAGTCGCAGCAGCAGGCGGCGTTGTCGTATCTGGTATACTCACTCAACTTTTGGAAAAATCTCGTTTTTGTCTGTATGTGTGTCTTTTTTTTCTTCTTCGACCCGTCCCAAAACAAAAACTCAATATTCATTATATATAGCTCGAAATGAATGGATATCGTGTACGGGGTTGGGCAAAGGATGCCAAGGAACAATCAGAACTCAAGGATAGTCAAAAGGATCGATTCATCGTCGCAGAACGAAAACGTCAAGTTCGGATTACAACTATATTGTTAGGGTTGGCTTTGATATCCTATATCCTGTCCCGACTGTACTCCATCTTCTTTGGCATTTCACCGATCCATTTATTGGGTGATATGGTACGGGATCGTACTCAATTATTCAGTCTTTCATGAAAAAGGAAAAAAACTAGAACACGGATGGACTCTTCCTATGAATCGAGACAAAAAATGTTTTCTGTTTTCTAATCGGGGTGTAATGGAATGACTTCAAGATGGCACTCATTCGTGGACGTGCCGCCAAAAATGGAGATGTTGGGCACTCATTCGTGGATGTGCTCCATAATGAAGATATGGGCACTCATTCGTGGACGTGCCATTACGAGAGATGACATGGATGGAGCAGCACTACTACTACTACTACTACTACTACTTCTGGGCTCGTGATTTCCATAAAGCTCTCCAAATAGGCAATTTCCTGTTGTTTTGTATATACTGACCTTTAGACGGACTTGTGTTTTATCTGAATTGACGTATGAGACATCATGATCCGAAACTATAGATTGTCTGGCTATTTCAAATCAAATATCGTTGATTATCACGTGAAACGATGAATACACTTGGGATCTACACGCCACTCTCCTTTGGCATTCTGATAGAACTTAACACCCTCCTTTTCGAGTAATGATTTCTTCGCAGATGCCTTAGCGAAGGATCCTTCGAATCCACCAAGAGTCAAATCTGTCTTTACAACCCGATGACAAGGAATTTCAGGTGCAAATGGATTCCGTTTCAATGCTTGACCGATAGCCTGACTAGAAGAACAATCAATATGTGATCCCAAATCCTTATACGTCGTGACGTATCCTTCCTGTACCTCAAGAAGACCCTCATACACCCGCGCCTGGAAGGATGTGATGGCTTGTCGTTGTTCGGAAGTCAGGTGTTTCGAAATCATCTATTCTTTTTGCTTCGATCTTCGTTTGTACTTTTGAAAGGCGAGATGGAATCGACCTGATAGTGTGAGTGTGAAACTTGCCGCCATTCGACTTCAGCTGTTCTCGTTGCCGTTTTGTGATGAAATCTTGAGATGATTCGGAATGCTAGTCGGATTGGTCAAATCAACCAAATCCTCGTGTCTATTCGATGGTTACTACTACCTTTCAAAGAAAGATAATCCAAATCGGCGACTAAAGTAAACCCTTCCACAGCTAATAGTGTTCCCGATGATCTGTAAGTGAAACGATCTCTACGGTTCCAACAAGCTGCGTCATGGATTCACGGTCAATGGATTTCGTTATCCTGCTAATGGTGGGTTAAGTCAGTGTGGTCCATCTACGTCTTTCCTTCACGGAATCAATCACGTGCCCTTCCGAAGAAAAGATTCGAGTCCATATTGAGTATCTTTCGTTTGAAGATTTTCCACCATGGCCGTACTAGCTATTTGATAGGCTCCCTTCAAACTTTGTGCTTCCACTTGTTGGTAGAATGTTCGTTTGCCAGATTGCATAGCAAACGTCGATTGACTCGCAATGTCTTCTGCTAATTTCATAGCCTCCCGTCGGGGATTCGCAGCTGTATGTGTAATTAATCCATATTGCAATGCTTCCGACGCTGTTATGGTCCGCCCGGTATATAACATGTCCAGTGCCTTCTTCAATCCAATACATCGGACAAGGGGGACAGCTGGAGTATGACAGAACAATCCAATCGTCTTCGCTCCAGGCGTCGCATATCCACTTCTCGGATCTCCTACAACCAAAGCACATGACGCTACCAATTGACACCCCGCTGCTACCGCCAGACCCTCCACGGCACAAATCGTTGGTTGTGGGATATCGACCAAAAGTTGCATCACTTCACTACACAATTCGAACATCTGTCCCTGTCCAGCCTTATCAAGATTCATGAGCTCCTTTATATCATGCCCCGAAGAAAATACACGACCTTCTGCTTGCAAGAGAATCACTCGAATATCTTCAGGTATTTTCCCCGCCGTCTCAAGTTCTCTGTGTAGAGATGTAAGAAGGGAACCATTCAACGCATTTCGTTGTCTGGGTCGATTGAGTGTCAATGTCAGTACTCCATTCGTTCCCAGTAGAGTTTTTAGTTCAGGTTGATCGTCGTAGATTTCTTCGTTTCTTGATGACGTCGGAGTGGGTGAATGCCATCGTCGAGTCGTCGTCAAGTGCAGTATCCTCGGACTGGAAAAGCGATTTTTTGGTAGTGCGCTACGTTTGCTGGAAGATACTGAGAAGCGAAGCGCAGTAAGAAGCATCTTTAGCTCTTAGCCTATAGTGGAACTTGGGGACTCGAGAAAGGCTTTTGTCCTACCCCAGGCCGAACAATACTCATGGATCTGAACTGACACTGACCAGTTGTCGATTCTTTTCCTTGGACGAGATAAGACACGGTGACTGTGATTGGAGTGATTGGAGTTTCTTGACGCCTAGGATGTGTGCGAACGCTTCCCCTCAAGCAATCGAATGCCCCGCGATAGTCCAACATTACATCTCCATTTCGAAGTGGAGTCTAGGGGGTAACAAGGTGGAAGCATCGGCCCATCTATACCGCTATGTACCGTACATACATTCGACTAACCATTAAGTCGATGCACGAATCAAATCCGCACTTCGTCAGTCCTTTTACACGATACCAGTCGCACCATCCAAGGCTGGTGAACAGGCGATGAACTCATGGCATTCTTAGCACGATACCAGTCGCACCATCCAAGAATCATGCCTAGCCGATGAATCCTAACTGGGGGCATATATCTCTCCCCCTCGACACATAACGAACAGCATCATCCCACTCATCTCCATGGCGCGAAAGCCGATCGTGCAAAACTCGACCCTGAAGTCCTCATCTTTTCCCTTAACCATATTCTAAGCCCATAATTTACCGAATTCATCAATACCATCATCATGAAGACTTTCTTTGCATTCAACGTTGTGCTGACTTTTGCTGTCACGCTCGGACTCGGAGAAGCTCTTGCGACAGACTCGTCCTCTACCAAACATGTTACCGGTGCCCATATGACCGTGGTGGGTGACATTCCCACACGTCATCTTCGCCGCGGTTCGAGCATAGGATTCGGGGACGAAAAAACCGACCCGCTCCCACCAGTAGCAGGACAAAGACAAAAGAAAAACAAAAAGTCAAAAAAATACACCAGACCCGATGTCTGTACTTCCAACAAAGACTGTGACGCTACATCGTACTGTGCCGCTGGCAAGTGTTTGTCCATGGGATCTTGTGAGTCCAAGATGGACTGCTACAATCCCTCGAACCAGTATCCCGTCATCGAGTGCACTGGACATCTACTCTGCTCGGAAGACAAGCAATGCTCCCGCGTGTGCGGACCCGAGTGCGAAGACGGCATCAGTTTTCCGACGAATGAACAGTGCGATGTCGTACCCTGTGACATCGCTGGAGCGATTTGTACCTCGACTGGGGTGATTGCAAGTTGCCAAAATGACTACTGTGGTGGCTGCAACGCCTTAGTCTTTGACAAAGCTGGCGATCATGAGCTCTGCGTTGGTCCGGTCGTTCAAGACGAGACAGGAGCGTCTTGCGAATCGTCAGAAGATTGTGCCGATGATGGATCGGAGTACTGTTCCAACGGAACGTGTGTACCTGATGGTCAATGTCAAAGTACTGAAGACTGCTCCGATCCCGACAACATCTTTGCCACTATCGATTGTGTTGGACCACTCACTTGCAATGACGATGGTTATTGTGGTCGAACTTGCTCTGATGCGGGAGTAGCCTGCGAATCGACCAAAGATTGTGCCGCTGATGGGTCGGAGTTCTGTTCCCAGGGAACTTGTGTGCCTGATGGTCAGTGCCAAAGTACTGAAGACTGCTCCGACCCCGACAACATCTTTGCCACTGTCGCTTGTGTTGGACCACTCACCTGCAATGACGATGGTTATTGTGGTCGAACTTGCTCTGATGCGGGAGTAGCCTGCAAATCGACAAAAGATTGTGCCGATGATGGATCGGAGTACTGTTCCCAAGGAACGTGTGTACCTGATGGTCAATGTCAAAGTACTGAAGACTGCTCCGACCCCGACAACATCTTCGCCACTATCGCTTGCGTTGGACCGCTGACTTGCAATGACGAAGGCTTTTGCGGCCGCACTTGCTCCGATGCGACCACATTAGGAGACCCATGCAAGTCGTCCGATGACTGCTCGGACTTGCAATACTGCCAACGTGGTGTATGTGCCGACATGGGTCACTGTCTCAGCGATGTCGACTGCTTCAATCGAGACAATCAGTATCCTGTTGTCCTCTGTGTCGGACCACTAACGTGCAGCAGTGACAATCAATGTGGAGTTACGTGTGCTGATAGCTCGTGTCCTGCTGAGCAGCCTCCCGTCAAGTGTTTGGTATCTCCTTGCAGTGTCCTCGAAAGTTCGTGTTCCCAGAAGGTCGCAAGCTGTGTTGATCAGTACTGTGGAAGCTGCACTGCCCTTGCTTTTGATAAGGCGGGAAATCAAGTGTGCCAAACCGGTCAGTAGAGGATGATGACGCCTCCATAGATTTCAAAATACTTAAGCAAAAAAGCTATAATATCTCTCTCATTGTTGGAATTGTTGTAGGGGATTTTGAATAACTGCGATAGACTTCTGTCGTCTGTCCAAGAAGCGACGATCGGCACTGATTGGTGACTCACGACACAAAACCTTCTCACGTCAATCGATGTCTTGGAAGTGTGTTTTACTTTCTGAAAAGCTTCTCACATCCGGGAAAAGCTTCTCACTGTCAAATCAATGAGGATTCTCTCTCGGCAGGACAATCTACCAGTCATAATGTTTGTTTTGACCGATTTACATCGCGTCTACATTTTGAGACTTCTGAATCTTCAAAGTCCACCTTATATCCTACTATCGAACGGCCAAGGAGAGTGATACAGTTAAGTCCACGGCATCACAATGATTCCTCATCCATCCCTGCATCCATCGAAACCATCATCATGAAGATCTTCTTTCCAGTTAAGCAATTGTGCACGTTTGCTCTCATTCTCAATCTCCAAGGAGCTCTCGCGGAAGACTCCGCTCGAAACGACTCCACCGACGTTAATCCCGACATGATCAACCTTCCCAACCGTCGTCTTCTCCGAAGGTCGAACATATTCTTCGGGGATGCAAAAGGATGATCCACTCGTAGCCGGAAGAGGACTACAAAAGGAACCAGAAAAACCAACAACGAAGCCCACCGTAGTAGCATTTGCTTGTACTTCCAACAAAGACTGTCATCGGACTTCCTCATACTGTGCCAGTGGTCAGTGCTTACCAATGGGATCTTGTGGGTCCAACACAGACTGCTTCAATCCCTCGAATAAATATCCCGTCCCCTTGTGCTTTGGAACTAATTTCTGCTCGAAAAATAAGCGGTGTGTCCGCAAGTGCACAGGGGCAGGTAGGCCCTGCCAATCGTCCAAAGACTGCTTGAAATCCCAATCTTGCCGACATGGCCTATGTGGATAGCTTTTCCCGTGCTGTTCCGCCCCCCATGCCAATTGTTTGTTATCTTCATTGCTCTGTCCTCGAAAATTCCTGTTCCGAGGAGGGAAGCGGCCATGTTGGGTCAGTAGTGTTGAGGATTTAATGCCGAGCAGGCGGGAAATGAAGAGTGACTGGCAGTTGAAAAAAAATACGTCAATAGAATTGCAAAACATGTAAGCAGATACGCTAGAGAACTTCTCTTTCTTGTTTGAATTACCCAATATGCGATGCCAACGTTTGGTGACACAAACCGTCGTCGTCGTCTCCTGTAGCTCTTCAACTCATTGTCGTTTCGTTCATCAGGATCCATGCTCATATATATTGGTATGTACATCCGAACTATCGTCGTGAAGATCTGTCTTCCCCATGGAATTGCTCGTCCTTACTCTCACTTTCGGTTTGGTCAAGGAGTTCTTGCAAGAGAACCGTCGCGAAATGACAACACTGACACACGGCGATTATTATGGTCGATCCTCAAAGTCGTCATCATCGTCAGGCTTCTGACATCCGACTTTAGCTCTGGAGAGGTATCAAAGCTGTGTTGATCAGTATCGTGGGGGGAATGTAGCCGCAATGCGATCGCCCTTGCCAAGGCGGGAAAACAAAGTATACCAAGCAAATTTGTAGGAGAAGATGACAACAACGCCAAGAGCTCATGTGGCTTGCAACCATCAGGCTGTATTCCAAACTACCCTACTATGTGATTGCTCATGATGAAACCTCGCCAATGGTAGTGGAAGAACAATGTACCATACTAGGTCTTAAACTCGTGTCGAAAGCGAAATCACTTCCAAGGAGCAAACTCGATCGAGTCACTCCTACTTGTTTGACGGTCTCGCCGGTGAGAACATGGTGCAAGAGGAGGAGCAACTAAGAATGGGATGTTTTGTCGCGTGATCCACGGGGACCGATCCTTAAAGAGCCTTCCAGGCATATCATGCTGTAGATGTACGACAAGGCCAAAGGAGCGAAGACTTTTTTCACCATGTGGTGGCAAGGTGTGGATGCCATTGTCGATTGTCGTTTGCGAGCGACGTCCCATGTCCATCTCCCTCCGAGTCGACCCATACGAGCACATACTGGTTGAATATCCGTAAAAAGTACGCCATGACTTACACTAAAGGTAAAAAGGAAACAGCCTCAAAAAGAGTGACTAAACTACTTCACATGTACATTCTAGCGATGCAAGATGGATGACCTGGGATATCACACGCACGAACGCCCGCGCGCCCATGCGCACGAACGTCATTATGACTCTTGGTCCGTTAGGAAATTATGGGACTATCGTAGTCCCCGATCGTGACGTCATTTCTTCGGTCCCCGCGAGTTGGGCCGTCATAGACACCCGACTCGTCCATGTTTAAAGTCAGTAAACCCAATTGCGAAAGAGGTGGTCGCGCGTTGCTCGTGGGAGGATCTTCGTAAGAGGATCGGCGGGATTGTCCTTTCCACTGATCCAAGCCAGGCTGACGATGCCAGCTGCAACGTTCCATCGCACATAGTGGTAAGCCAACGACGCGTGCTTCTTATTCAGGGTCGATTCAACATGCGTAGAATTCTTAACAACGCTTTCATTGTCGCAGAAGATATATGCGGGATCAACCGGAGGCTCCTCATCTTCGGTTGAAGGCGGGGGGGCTGCCAAAGGTATACCGAACATGCGCAATTTGAAGCGCAAATGTGTCACAGCCTCCACAAGCGCTCTGAGCGCAATGAACTCAGATGAAAATGTAGAAGACTCCACAGTATTTTGGCGTTTGCTGTACCATAGAATAGGAGCACGGTTGAGGAATATCAAATAGCCAGTGTGCGATCGTCTCGTGACCTTGTTGGCTGCATGTGATGCATCGACGTATCCGGTAATTGTGACAGAACAGCCTCGGGGAGGTGGCATGTTGTGGGGTAGGATCTCCTTCGCATCACGATAATGCGCCTGAAAGTCCGATCGCGAAGTCGCAAAGAATGTGTAGTCTGTGTCTGGTAGTCGGGGATCGAAGTATAGCGAGATCCGGCTGGACTGCTTCCAATACGCAAAGATTCTCAATAGATGTTCCAAATGGCCCAGTCGGGGAATGGCTTGAAACTGGGACATGATAGAGACTTCATGTAGGACATCTACCCGTCCAATTTCCGTTGCCCAGCGGATCATCCCGATGAATTCTTGGTAGAGCGTTCGTTCCTCATCATCAAGCTCCCTCGTAGCGTCCAACTCGGGATGATAGTCAGTGGGTAATGGCGTTCCGTTTGCGACAGGAAGTTTCCAGCCTCTCTTCTGTAGTGTACTTTCGATGTTTTTCAACGCTGCCGTCGTGTAGTTGTCACTCGACATCGTCCACATTGACGTGCCGTTCAAGGACCGTAATTTCAACTTCGCACCGAGGTAACTGGATGGCTCCTTAACCTCATCGTTTTTGAATTTAAAGCGCTCACCTATTTGTCGCATGATGCTATCCGGGTCACAGTCTATGGCCAGGATATCGTCGACGTAAGCCAACACATACGAGTAGTACTCGGTACCGTCTGGTGCCGTTGCCGCCCTCATCCAAACATCAGGATCGGCTACTGAGGACTTGAAGCCAATCTCTTCCAACTTCTCAGCTAAGTATGTCCGGAAAGCAGCGCTGGCTGACTTCAAACCATAAAGTGCTCGGCGGACAATGTATGTCTTGCCTGCGTCAGATCCGAATTCCGGTCCGGCAGTGAGGTACACCTTCTCTAGGTTAGGTGCAGTCAAAAAGGCGTTCTGGACATCAGCAGCCTTGAGTGAGAGACCATTGAGTGAGGCAATAAGCAACATGATCCGTACGGAGTCTCGGGACACGACTGAGCTGTACGTGATCGATGCTGGTGCCTTCGTCTTATGCCCATCTGCGCAATACCTGGCCTTTCGTCGGAAGTTCTCACCCAATTTGACGTCGAATACTATGTGCCCAGTGATGAGCTGATAGCCTATGAGTTCTCTAACGTTGCCCTCAAACTCTTCTAGTGCGACCCTTATCGCAGCCATCTCTTGATGGACTGAATCCATCCAGAGCGTGTCCCCGTTCTCGGCGTCTATCTTCTTCGCCTCTGCAATACTTTTAGGGATTCGGATTCCATACTTATGAGTCCGCTCCCAATACTTTGACTTGATCTTCGATATGATCACGTCCGCCTTACGCAGTGCGTGTGGCGCCCACCATGCGAAAGCTGGTTCATCGAGGATGGAATGATTCCTCGCATACTGAGCCAATTCGACCGGATACGACTCTTTCAGGTCCTTTAACGCGACCCAGGACATTGAACCATCCTTCCATCGAACGTAGAGCTCCCATCCGCGAGTTGTGAAGACCCTTCTCATCGATCCGTTCTTGCTCTGAATCATTCCCTTCTCTTTTGGTATTGCCTCTGCATTCGTCCGATGGTCCGTTATTTCGTCCAGTAGGAGTTGCCTGTGGCCCTCGTCATCGACTTGGGCCAAGATGTTTTCCGCCAGGAAGTTGGCAAACATGAATTGTGTAGTGCCATCCGGGAATTCGACCTCATATTCCCTTTGATCCAACATAGGGTTGCCACTAGGGTGAGCTGCACCCATAGGCATGCCGCGTTCGTCCAATCTTCGCCGCTTAACTATCGCTCTCTGTGGATATTCCTCTGGGTCTCGACGGAGTCCCACTTCCATGTGAAGGTAAGGATCAGGTTCTGTGTCGATGCTTATCCCAGGGAGGACATTGCTGTCCACTGTGTGCGGTAGAGTCGGATCATCAATCACTCGATTGAATTCCATGAGAAACTCTTCCGTCTCGTTCTCTAAGTCGAAAAGCAATTCGTTGGGCTGGATTGCCGGTATGTTACCGGCTGCTGCTTGAAGTCGAGGGCGTATAGAGTCAGAGTATGTGACCATTTGCTGCTTAACGACGTCAGATTCCCTTTCGGCGTTGGTCACTCTTTGCACGGAGTCGCATGATATGACTTGGGCGTTCTCAGTGAGAATCCAATATGTCATCAGCGGTCCCCGTCGGTGGCTGACGCCGAGCCAGCGACCGATTTGTCTGGGTCCAAGGCCTGCATTCGCACGGAAGAACACCCAGTCATATATGTGAAAGTCGAGATATTCAGAAATGTCTGGAGTGATTCCTGTTATGATTTCTAAGGGAGTTCGTTTGTTGGAGTAACGCGAGCTGTTTACGGTGACATTCATGATTTCGATCGTGTAGTCCAAAACGAAGTCCCAAAGTCGCATAGGAATGTCATATTTTTGGATGAAGCGGTAGAAACGGCGCTTGATCTCGCGAATGCCACCTTCAGCTGGATTTTCGTTGGGTCGGCGAGGGTGAGAGACGTGGAATTTGATGCCATTGCGGCGGATGAAGCGTTGAAATTCAGTGTTGCGACCGACTTGTACATTCGCGCCATCCAGAGTGAGGTTGTCAGGAATGCCATAATCAGTAGAAAAGGCAGTCAGTGTAGGCCCAACGTGGCGGTCGTCAGTGCGTGGTAAGTGGTAGCAAGCTGCAAAGCCACACTTGTCGAAGTAAATTTGACTGGCGATGTTGCCACGGAGTGATTTAATGGGGAAATATGCAGTGTCGGTGGAAAAGTTACCACGCAAGCGGCGAGTTTGGAAGTGACGATCAGCGCGGTAACGTCGCTCGAGGGGCAGGATCGCTGAGCGTGTGCCGCGTTGGAGTGTAGCGGCAAGGGTTTGCTGTGCGCGTACGATGCCAATGCCGAGGTGTTCAGCAAGTGTTTCGGCAGTCGCGCTGTGGTGACGTTCAGTGGAGACGAAGGTACGTCGAGCGGGACGATCAAGGAGGTCTGGATCGATGTGAATTTGATTCACGGAAAGGTGAACGGAAGCAGGGTTCCACGGATGGCTGGAAGTGACGTCAAAGCGTTGGATGTCAGGGTCTGCGAGTTCGTTGGCAGTCGGTACTCGTGTAGAAAAGTAAACTTTGGTACCTTTGGTTTGAAGTGGTATCTTGACGTCGTCTGAAAGGTCGATTGAAAGGTCGTGAGTAGTGTCAAACGGATTATCCCAAAAGGGAATGCCGTATGCGCGGAGTTGGTTGGGATTCCAGAGGGAGTGATTGAGGCGAGAGCCGTACCAGAGGGCTTCGTGGACGTATAGAAGGATGACATAGCCATCTGGATGATCGTAGGCAGTGGCTCCAGTCGAAATCGGGACGGTAGTGGGGCCAAGGGTAGTATCGAAGGCATAGACGTCAGCCACGCGAGTGGAGTGGTTGATAAGTGCAAAGTTGGCCCCCATTACGGTAGTGTCGGCATTGTTGTCTGTTTCGTTGTCAGCGGTCGTGTGTGCAGGTGACTGGAATTGGGGTTGGAGAGTGGTTGAAGATATTCGGGTGGTATGCACGTGAACTGGACTGATGCGCTGTCCCGATTCGTTGTATCGAGGTGTGCGCTGATTGTGTTGTTCGTTCCGTCCGCCCATGGTCATCTGGCTGACACGGGACTGCGTGTCAATGTTGACGACGGGAGGGAGGGAGGGTAAAGACGCGTTGGAAGACATTTGAGTTCGCAGCGTTTGAAGTTCTGCTTGAAGTTCCTGTATTTGTCGGGAAGTGTTGGAGGTATTTTGCCCACGAGTGCGTTTGTATTCGTCACGTTGTGACTTAAGACGAGAGCGTAAGTCGTCGGGGAATTCTCTCATGACTTCAGCGGGGTAGAAGTAGGATGGATGATAATCGATCCATTTACCGTTGCGAAGGCGTTGAGCTTCACTGTCTGTCCGGGACTGTGGAACTTCATTGCGAGAGTTGTAGATTCGTTGCGGAGTGTTGTTTGATTGACCGCCGTTTCCACCACGACCGCGTCCACCATGCTGAGGGCGATTGGAGGGATTGGAATTATTATTGTTATTACGACGAGTGTTTGTTTGACGAACGTGTCTAGCACCAGCGTTGCGTGCGTGGTTTGGAGTATCTCGATGCTTCTGTGCCACCACGTTTCGAACGGCGGCAAGTGCCTGTTCAAAAGTGTAAGTCATCGGTTGCTTCGCAAGTTCAGTGTTGATGGATGCCAATTGAGCAGTGAGGAATTCCGCACGGAGCTTGTTGCACAAGGTCCGGAGTTTCATTTCATTTGAGTGTACCTGACGGCCTTCGCGCTTGTCGACAATGGCGTAAGCGTGGGTGAGTCGGCGTTCAAATTCATCCCACCACATATGGGGTTGCTTTTCACCAGTGTAGGTTATGTTGCGGATGGTATTCTCAGCTTGAGTCATTTCGATGGCAAAGACACCAACACCGGAGTAGTAGTCGTCAAGTGATTTGAACATGGCGCGGCCATCCGTAGGGTCAGTGAGTGATTGAATGCGCGTTTCTGCTTGTACATTCCCGAGAACGAGGTCTTGGATGTAGCCAGCGACTCTCATGTTGTCCATGCGGTAAGCATCGCCTTGGTGAATCGAAGCATAGACATATTCTTCGAGGAAGTCATTGCGGGGAGTAGGATCAGGGAGATCGTTGGGGCGTATGACGTAAGACAATGGAATGCCATCTCTGCCGGGGAGATTGCGCAAGTAGGTCATAAGAGTGGGCTTCCAGTCTGGCCACTTCGTGTCTGCCTTCAACTTTTGAGGTTTGGAAGCTTCGAAAGTTGACGCCGCTTTCATAAATTGTTCGTGAGTTGTTAAGCGGCGGATGAGTTCAGTGGTACGTGCGACCGGGAAAGGTTCCGAAGCAGGATCCTTGCCGGTACGAATCATGTCTCTAGTCCATTGCATGAAGGCTCGGACTTTCTTTGGGACCGTTGGGACCAATCGAATGCGCCCAGCATTCACAGGAAGGTCGGAGAAGGCGGCAAAATCCTCAGACAGTTGTTTGAGAGATTTGTCCATACATTCTTCGAAAGAATCGGAGAACAACCCTTCTGCCATGCGCTCAGCCTGGGTTTGGTTGTTGAAGAGGGGTGGTCCATCAGGGATGCCACAGAAGGTAAGGGCTTCGCGAACAGTGTTCATAGTGCGAGTTGAAGTGGGAGTGAAGTCTGAGTGGGAGTGAAGTGATTAAGTGAGAGTGAGAGTGGGAGTGAAGTGCGAGTGATAGCCACAAAATGGGCGTAAAGTTGCCAGAAGGCGATGGGCATGCCTTAAACGGCAGCAAAGTGATTTCGTGATTGTTTCATGGCCGAAGCCGGCCTCGCGGCCCAAATTGGTCGCAAAGCGCCATATGTTGTCAGGAGTGTAGAGTGCAGCTTGCGAGAAGCTCTTCCAGGATAGACCTGGGTCTGATAAACCGTAAAAAGTACGCCATGACTTACACTAAAGGTAAAAAGGAAACAGCCTCAAAAAGAGTGACTAAACTACTTCACATGTACATTCTAGCGATGCAAGATGGATGACCTGGGATATCACACGCACGA
>Ga0194115_10003005_pt1 | contig 19380 bp, 13 predicted proteins | sample TA2MahsurfametaG_3_FD_148656 | JGI IMG/M metagenome (GOLD analysis project Ga0194115, IMG submission 148656) | Freshwater microbial communities from Lake Tanganyika, Tanzania - TA2015002 Mahale S4 surface | ecosystem: Environmental > Aquatic > Freshwater > Lake | place: Tanzania: Lake... | reverse complement strand
AAAGAGTATGGTTTGCTTCAAATACGTGCGGAGATGAGTCTTTTTTTAACGAATCCTCTTCCGCTAAAGTTCCCCTAGACTTGATAATACCAGAATCTAAAAAAGACTGGAGTTTTATTGATTTTCTGGAAGAATTAGATAATTTAATTTATCAAACTAAAAAACAATGCGCTTTAGTGGAGTTTAGTACCACCGCCAGAGGCAACCAATCTTTTGAGCTTCCTCAGCACTTGAAAAGATCAAATTCCCCCAATCGAGCAAGAAAAGACAATTATACTGCTTTAGTATTGTCTAATTGGCTTGTTAAATGTTACTTTGATATAACTAAAACACTAGAAAAAAAGAATGATGGTTTCAGCCCAATGATGATATATTAGTGTAATGAATAAAAAGGTCTAAGGTATGCCAGATAATTTTATCCGAATAAAACAATTAGATAAGCCCGAATTGTCAGGCTTTATTTTTGACGCTATTTCCGGTCGAGGTTTAGAAATTTCTTCAGATAAAAGAATCACGGGACATTTTATTCCATTGTCAAGTGGAGAATCAGATTTGGGATCTTTGAGTTTTCCATTCCGCGATTTGTACACGACTGGAGTTTACATTGGTGGAAATCTTCTTTCCGTTCTGAATGGAGATTTAAAAATAAATGGAGTTTCTTTAACGGGCGATTTGGGATTTGGCGTTGTTGGTCCAAAAGGCGCAACCGGAGCGATTGGACCTACTGGCGAGTCTGGCAGAGCAATTATTAGCGTTCAAGCTGTGGGGACTCTTAATGGTGGTGCAAGCGGAATTCGTTTTGGTTTATCTGGTAAAAATGATACAGAAATAACTTTCACGGATGTTATATCTTTGCCTGCTGGTCCTTCTGGAGGCACAGGAATTCATGTCACAGGCGTTTTACCTTCTGGAACAGGAGAATTTGGCGGAGCAAAAGGTTTTAGATTTTTGTTTAGCGATAACTCGACTGGAACTCTTATCGAACTTCCTAGTGGCTCAAGTGGAGAGAAAGGAGAAATTGGTCCAGTTGGAGGATTTACTTTTGTTTTTGAAGGACCTCCAACGGGTTTCAGAACGGGCGAAAATTCTCCTCCTAGAGCTTTTATAGATCAACTTCAAGCAAGTGGATATAATCCTACTCTCAAATTAATAAGAGGATTCACTTATAATTTTTCTTATGGCGATATTGGTACTCTAGTTGTTGATGGTACCAATACAAATTTTCTAGAGTCGACCGGCGAAAATGGCTTTCCTTTAGGATTTTTGAAATTTACTTTTTTCAATAATGGCGTAACAACTGGAAGATATATAGGGGCAGAAAATGCGCCCGTTAAAGTTGACATCGAAAGTGTTTTATCTAATCACTTTTATGAATTAGATGGATTAATTGGTGCTTTAAGATATGATGCCGTCACCGGATTAAAATATGGTTTTGAACTATTTGAAGCACCGGATACCCTCATCCCACAAGGGGATGAGCCCTCTTTAAATCAATACTATGTTCTTGGGCAAATCCTTACATTTGATTCTGCTCCTCCAGGACCAATTGGACCAAGTGGATTGCGCGGCCCTCCAGGAGAATCAATAAAAGGAGATAAGGGCGATTCTGGACCACAAGGGGATCCAGGACTATCAATAACGGGAGTTCGGTTGGCTTCTGGGGCTGGAGTAAATGCTTATATTTATATTCTTTCTGGAGGATCAGAAACTAATCCATTCCCGTTGCCAACTGGCGCGCCAGGTCCAAGTGGAGCGACGGGTCCAGTGGGACCAATTGGACCAAAAGGGGATGTTTATAAAACTTCATTCTTTTCAAATGATATAGGACTTTCCGTAAGGCAAAACAATGCCGCACCGATAACTTTCCCGTCTCCAATGACTTTTACATTGAATGATGATTTGGAATTTAGTGGTGATTTTTTTAAAAATCTAGCTTATGGAGTAAATCAAAAAATCCTTTTTGTCGCAGCGGATACGGGCACATATTGGAATGGAAAAATTCTAAATTATAATGGAAATGCTGGAGTTGTTAAAGTAGATGTGCAAAGCCCTTATGCTTGTAATTCGGCTTATTGCAAGATGGTCGAAGGAAATCCAGTCTTCAGCGGAATTTTTAATACAAATATTCTTATTGATGTTAATTTGGATATAGTTTCTGCTGTTGGCCCCGCTGGACCAACCGGAAGCACTGGAGTTTCTGTTATTGGGGCTGTGAATACTGGAGGAACCGGGATGTTCTTCAATCTATCAAACGGAACTAATACAAACACGATTTCTATTCCTACTGGTGGATCAACCGGCGCGCAAGGTAAAAGTATTATATTTGCTTCGGGGACTGGAAGCGCAACTTACGGAGGGACTAGTGGAGTTTATTTTGGTATTTCTGGAATTGGGGATGCATCTGCGACTTTAACTTCTCCAATTTCTTTACCAGTTGGTCCTTCTGGAAGAAGCATAATTTTTGTTTCTGGAACCGGACAGCTTTACGCAACGAATATCGGGTTTAGCGGAATGTATTTTGGATTGTCTGGTGCGGGAGACTCATCCGCAGTTTTAACAAATGTAATTTCGCTGCCTAGAGGTCTTTCGGTTGGATATTTAAGTCAAAATGGGAATAACGTAACTTTCGTAAGAGAGGATACTATTCAAATTGGAACTGTCGTTTTGCCCAGCGGAGCAACGGGTGCGATTGGCCCTACCGGAGCTAGAGTAAGCGGAGTAGTTCACTTGACCGGATCCGATGGAATTGGAAGTGGCATTTTCTTTACATTAACCAATGGACAAAATACGAATACAATTCCCATTCCAACTGGTGGTCCAATAGGACCAGTGGGCCCAATCGGGCCATCTGGAAGAAGAGTAATTTTTGCTTCTGGAACGGGTGTGGGTGCGAATGGAGGTTTTTCTGGAGTTTATTTTGGAATTTCTGGTAGTGGAGACGCATCTGCGATTTTAACTTCTGTCATAGCTCTTCCCGTTGGTCCAAGTGGAGCGCAAGGCCCAACGGGACAAACGAGATTCAATATAAAAACCGGGGAAGCGGGCATTCTCCCGGGCGGAAGTCAAAGTGATAACTTATATCAAGTACTGCTTGAGTCTAATAAAAACAATATTATAGATTTTGGTGTGTATGATTTGTGGGACTGCAGAATAACTGGTACTGGTGTAACAGTTAATTTTGTTTCTGGGACATTCTTAACCGGTTCAGTCGCTGCAATGCGTATAACTAACAAGCAATGTAATGATGGTGAAGTTAAGGAGGACGCTATAATTTGGGGCTCTGATATTTATTGGCCAGATGATATTTCACCGTTTTTTCCGACCGTAAGTGGCCGATCAGTATACTGCACGTTTACTAGATTACCTGATAAACCTCCTGCGCTCGGCGAGCCACTGCGCCCAGTATATTTAGCTAATGCTTTAACGAATTATCGCATATAATGATTTATGAGCAAAACAAAAAAACCAAACTTAAAAGAGATTTTGCCTTTATCTACAGAAGCCTCCACCACGACTAGGAGAAATCGAGCCGGTTCTATTGAAAGAACCGACAGATATAAAAATATTGATGATGGAGTCATTCCTTTTAAGTATAATGGAACTTACTCTGACACTTCTTCATTGGATGTGCGGGATGTGGTGATGCTTTGTCAAAAAGCTTACTATAATTTTTCTGTATTTAGAAATGTTATTGATTTAATGACTGAATTTTCGGTGAGCAATATATTTTACAGAGGCGGAAACAAAAAATCAAGAGACTTCTTTGAAGCATTATTTAACAAAATTAATTTATGGGATTTGCAAGATAAATTTTATAGAGAATACTATAGGTCTGGCAATGTATTTATTTATAAATTTGAAACCGAACTAAATGACCAAGAAATTTCTAAAATTACTCAGGTGTTTGGTGGCAATCAAATTCTAGCAAAAAAAAATCAAATTCCAGCCAGATACACTATATTAAATCCGGCCGATATTCAACTTGTTAGTCGGCTTAGTTTTAGCACCGGGCAATATTATAAAGTGCTTTCAGATTACGAATTGGACACACTTAAAAAGCCAAGAAGTGAAGAAGATAAGGAAGTTTATGATAGTTTTCCTCAAGAGATTAAAGACCAGATAAAGCAAAAGGGATCATCGTTAGTAAGACTACCATTAGAAAAGCATAAAATGGTGGCGGTTTTTTATAAAAAACAAGATTATGAGCCTTTTGCCATTCCAATGGGATTTCCCGTGTTGGAAGATATAAATTACAAGCAAGAATTAAAGAAAATGGATATGGCCATAAGCCGCACAATGCAGCAGGCAATTCTATTGATTACCATGGGTGCAAAAGAGGAGGATGGCGGAGTAAATCAAAAAGCAATGGCCGCAATGCAAGAACTTTTCAAAAATGAATCAATCGGTAGGGTTTTAATTGCTGATTATACAACCAAAGCAGACTTTGTTATTCCAAAAATTTCCGAACTTTTAGATCCTAAAAAATATGAAGTTATTGATAGAGATATCAACATGGGACTTAATAATATTCTAGTTGGTGGAGAAAAGTTTGCTAATCAAGCTAGTAAAGTAGAAGTGTTTCTAGGAAGATTGCGTCAAGGGCGGCAGGCTTTTATTAATAATTTTTTATTTCAAGAAATTAAAAAAATTGCCAAATCTTTAGGGTTCAAAAATTTTCCAATTCCCTATTATGAGGATTTTGATTTGAAAGATGATTCTAATGCAAGAAGAATCTATACTAGATTAATAGAGCTTGGTATTTTAACTCCAGAAGAAGGTTTAACGGCCATAGAAACTGGGCGCTTACCAGACAAAGAATCTTCTCTAAACTCTCAAAAAGAACTTGTGGAGTATCGGGATCAGGGATTTTATCAACCTTTAATTGGAGGAGCAAAATCGGCTGAGCCAACTGGATCAGCTAAATCTGCCGGACCAGTTAAATCAACTGAAGTAGGCAGACCAGTAGGCACAGACAATATCAAACAATCAACTAAAAAAATTTCACCAATCGGCGCTTCTTATAGCTGCGCTAAAGTAAGAGATAATTTGTTGATTTACGGTAAAGTTATCGTGGAGGTGGAGAGTCAATTGAAAAAGAAATTTAAGCTTAAAAAATTAAATCCAATTCAATCCGAATCTGCGGAAGAAATTGCTCGAACCATTATCCTAAACGAAGAAAAAGTTAATTGGTTTTCAAGCGTAGCAAAATATGTTGAAAATCCAATAGACAATAACTTTGAAAGAATTGAAAAAATTAAAGAAATTGGTATTCAGCATGAGTTGGATTTATTTTTGGCTTCTATTTTATCAGAAAGTCAAAACTAATCTAACAAATGCCAAAATTTTTCAATTATCTTCGCCAAGATGATTTTCCTCCTTTTGGTTTCGAAAATAGTTTAAGATTTATCGGTACCGATTATCAGCAAAATTACCTTTTTGCTACCGAGAAAAAAGATTATTCCGTATCTTTACAGAGTAATTTTAGTAAAATTCTGAGAGACACTTATTTTGCCGAACTTACTTTAAGTCCCTCAATCATAACAAACCCTTCAGATCAAAAAAATTACTCAGTAAGTTTTTCTCCTCGAATTATACCAAATCCTTCTGCTACGGGAAGTTTTTTGTCTGAAATTTCTGGAGCGGTCGCTTTTCAACCGAAAGAAACTGGAAATTTTTTTGTTGGTTTGAGTTCTTCAATTTTTGAACTCCCCGAAGCGAAAGAATCTGGAGAGTGTTCGGTAGCTTTACAAGATCTTAAAATAAGTGGCGTTTTTAGAGAATCTGGAGAAAATGGAGTTTCTTTAGAAAGTTTTATAAAAGCAGCCAATAAATTATACAATAATATTGATATTATTTTATATACAGGCTCATACCGTGAGATTCCTAAACCTAAAGAAAATTATAATTTAGATATTATATTCTATACAGGAAGTTATCAGGGGAGACCGGAGGGTTGATCGGGGTAAATAATAAACTTAATGTTAAAGATTTAGTTGTGTCTGTTTCCTTTAAAAAAGTGTAAAAATTAAAATATGATTAAGGTAAATACGGAATATGGACTAGAAGGCGCTTTTAAAGCGGACCTTTATGATGCTCATGGAAATTTGGTAGATTCTACAAACTATTTTTCTAATTTTATCACATATTCTGGTCTTCTTTATCCGCTTATTTATCATTTCCCAGAATGTTTTAGTTTTTTAACATTAGGAAATTCTAGCGATCCAAATACTATCAACACGACTGGAATAGGAGCTCCGATTAGTTTAAAAGTAGCGGACGCATTTGAAAATATAAATTATCAGAATCAAAGTCTTTCTTATTTAGGTCCAAATTATTATTCTTTAGACAATTGTGGAAGTTCAGTATCCAAAGATGGCCCAACTTATTTTAGATCTTGGAAAATTCCTTCAGGAAATAATACAGTTGCGGGAGAGGCTACCACAATAAGAGAATTTATGGTTTCTCCGAGCTCCGGTAACGATAAATCGGGTAACGTTGCATTTTCCAGAGTCCGTAAAGAGGTTACGATAAAATCAGGAAACTCTGCCATTTTGACTTATAGACTAAAGTTAAAAATTCTTGCTACTGGTATAAATTATTTGACTGGATTTGATATCTCAAATGCTGATCTTGAAGATGGATCTTTAGTCACGGATTGGACGGGGACAACTGGAATTTACCGACAAGTTTATAATGGTTTATCTGCAATAGATAAGAATGGTAACACTTTCATTCCCAAATACGGAGACGTAATGGAACCCGCTAGTAGAAATCAAAAAAAATTCGCTGCTTACTTTTCTCCAGATTATGGTCAATTTGCTACGAATACTAAAACGGGCAGACAGTTTTCTGTTTCAGATTCTTATAAAGCTGACGGTTTATTTAACGTAGCTTTTGGTTATGATTATGCCTCCCAGGAGGGCAAGGGCGATCCAAAAGAATATAAGTTTAAAAAAGAAACAATTGAAAGTGATATCCCGGGAGATGATCAAAACTACGCCAAAAACATCCGTCTCAATGGGGACATAATTCCTAATTATAATAATTTTACTGGAGCTTTGGTAAACGTAGATTTTAAAACTATTAGTTTTGACTATAGCAAATTACCACTAGCAACCCCTGGGGTAATTGGTTTTGATCCTAATCTAATAGATTATAGAAATAAAGCATCCATGTCTGCTGGAGTTTTTACCGAAAAGTTTGATCCTAGGACCGGCCCTGGATTTTTACAAAAAGATCGTAAAAAAACTCTTATTAGAAGAATACTTTTCACCCCGAACAGATCGTATGGAACAAACACAAGATACAGTTCTTTTGTGTATGGATTCAAAAACGGTGAAGACATTTATCCCGTAATAGACTGTATTTTTTCCAATAAATCTGGTCAATTATTAATGCCGCATTTTAGAGAATTCACAGGTTTTCATAATTTTGAACCAGGCTCAGGTATAGGAACGGGAAGAGCAACTTTGTCTCCCGCTATAAATAATTTCTTTAATTATAATATTCTTGTAAATTCTACGGGTCACATAACGGGTTTTGTTAAAACTGGACTTTATCAATCTGGAATTTTTGACAGATATTTACAAAGACACTTTCCGCAGCTTCCAGCACCATTAAATAATCTTCCAGTTTTCAATTCTGAGCCAAAATTTACTGGAACAGCTCTTCATCCAAGCGGCTATCCTAATTTCAACAACACTGATGAAATAAAATTAATTTACGAAGATTTACAATTTTTTGCCTCTGGTTTTGGATATGTTCCAACTGGATATTATGAATTTTCTTCTTCAAAACAAGTTTTACATGAAGTAAGTTTTAGCGGCGATTCAAACACAAATTTGTTAAAGACTCCGCTAAAGTTAAGTAAATCTCGCATAACGGGACAGAATAATTCAGTTAGTGGAGGATTCTTTTTATCAAGAATTGAATTTTTGGAATCGGGCATAAACGGAGAAAAAGAAAAAAATACAGATATAGTTAGTTTGATTGGTGGTTTAGATAATATTGAAACTGAGCAATATTTCACTGGTTATCTTTATAGTGGAGACACGCTATTAACTAGCTTTAATGTTTTCGGTCAGGATGAGAGCTTGCAATTAGACGAGAGCACCACAATCGACGCTCTTAGATTAAATAGATTGGTTAATAATTCTGACGCGACCGGAAGCGCAATAGCTTCTTTAGGCAAAAGAGGATCTGGATTATTAAATATTCCCAACCCTGATTATAATTTAAAATTTAGCGGAGGAAATCAAGCGAGCTCAACTGGTTTGGCTCTTAGTGGTTGGTCAAGCGTTGCTTGTAGCAGCGATGGGGAAACGGTTGTGGTGGCTGCAAGTGATCCTAATTCTTATGTTTATTATAACGTATTTGGAGGAAAGCCTGATAGCTGGGAACCTTTCACGGGCGTAAGCGGCAGTTGGGTCGCTCTTACAAGATCTGATGATAAAGATATATTTCACGGAATAACAACTGGAAATTATTTTAAAATTACAATTAATGAAGAAAACTTTCCTATTGTTTGTGAAACTACTGGAGTAGCTTATAGCAAAATAGGATATACTATATCTGGCAAAACAGGCATAACTAATAGGATTTATACTGTTTCTAATTATGGCGTGATAAATAATTCTTTATTTATAAAATCTGGAGACACTTTAGAGTTTAAGAATCCAATGATCGAAGATTATAGCGTTATTAACGCTAGCATCTCAACCGGAGGAAGTAATTACGCGACAGGGAATAAAATTTATCTAAATGGTGGGAAAAAACCAGACGGATCACCATACGATACCGGTGATCTTCACTCTTTCCATATTGAAGTAACAAGTACTGGAGCGGATGGAACGGTGACAGATTTTGACATAATTCACAGAGGAAGTTATTATGAGTCTTTTGAAGGGAGTTGGGGTGGTGGTGATGGGACCGGTTTTTCAGGAGAAGTTAGTTTTGATAAAAATTCTGCGCCTTTAAAATTTAATGTAGTTTCTGCAGACACAGGGAATAAGACTTTTACGTTTACTGGATCTGGTATTGCTAATTATCATCCTACCGTTCAAACTTCTAATTTAATATTTTATGTTACAGGAAATAGCGGATCATTTATAGATATTGATGCTGATGAAAAAATCTACACGATTGCGCGTGCGGGTAATATTGAAAATACTAGAAGAAATTTTATATTTAAATCAGAAAATTCTGGACAAAGTTGGGATTTAAAATATGCAGATGATGAGTCGGATAAATTTAAAAAAATATCTTGCTCTAAAGATGGAACAATTGCTTGCGCCACAAGAAGTTTTGATAATCTTTTAATTTCAAGAGACGGAGGAAACGGTTGGGAAAACGCTTCTTGCCCATTTAATTGGACTTCAATAGATATGAGTGATAATGCGGGACTTATCGCAGCAGCCGCAAGATCAGATGTTATTAATCCAGGAGATCTTATATATTTTTCTTATGATGTGGGACATAGTTGGTTTCCAGGCGTAAAAGCGGGGGTAAAAAATTGGAAAGAGATTACCGTTTCAAGCAACGGAAAAAGAGTAATGGCTTCTCCTGAAAATGGTCTTATATACAAATCATTTAACTCTGGTAAAAATTGGGGACAATCTCAATTTGAAACGGGTTGGGCTGGATTAGCCTCCTCTTCAAATGGACGAATTAATTTTGGAGTCGTTAGCGGCGGTTATGTTTATGCTCCTTTAGATAATTCTGAAAAATTATACATTGTTTATGTTAATAAAACTAAAAACGACACTTGGGAAGCAACCTCACATATAACAGGAACTCCAATTTTTACTCACTTCAAAGAACCAAGTGGAGTTCCCGCACATAGAGAAGCAGCTAAACTTCTTCCAAACAATTATTTTATTGGTCATACTGGACAATTATTGAGCGTAATTAGTGGCGGACCATATCCTGGACTCAGTGATAAAAATAATCTTGAAGTTCAAGTTAATATGTCATGGTCAGCTTCTTGCGCAGGAGTTGTGGGTTGTAGTGATACCGACTAAAGCTCAAGCTAACAAATGAACAATCATAAATTAAATGGAGAATTTAAGTTTAAAATACTCGATAAAGATAAAAATATAAGAGTAGAGTCGGATTATTTTCCAAATTTTATAACAAGCAAAGGTTTAAGTTTTCCATATCACACCGGATTCGCAGGATTACTTAATTTTTTAAGTGTGGGAACTGGCACGGGATACAACTATATTGGAGTAAATGGAAATCTTCCAACCAGTGGTCTTTATCATCCAATATTAGAAAGTGGATTTTTTAACTCTACAGGTTTTTTAAAAAATGGTGTGGGCTCTGTTTTAACTCATTCGGGGGTAAGCTTTTATAAAACATGGGCTTTACCAGATGAAAAATCATTTGCATCTAAAGATTATCCTATTCAAGAATTTTCCATTTCAACTTTTAGTCCAGATATCATTATAGATGATCAAGAGGTTACGGAAGGTAATATTCTTAACGATTTTGGACAAATTGATCCAAAATATTTTAATTTAACTGGAATATTTTCTAGAGCCACCGGAAATTTTGAATTGAAAAGTGGCGAGCAAATGTTTGTAACTTACAGATTAAATTTAACTTTTGAAACTGGAATCAAAACATTTTTAAATGTAGTAAACACCGCAGGAGCAGATAAAACACAAGGCACGCACGAAACTTTTGAGCATTTTTCAGGAATTTATTCTTTAACTAGCCCCGCTGTGAATTTTCTTTTTCCATTAGAAGGGAAGAAAGAAGAAGGTGGTGAAGATACAAAACCTGGCGATGTAAAAGATATAAAACACATTGGGCTAGGTATGGAACCTTCCACACCAGCAAAAAATTTGTTTTGTTATTTGTCGGAAGATGAATCTCAATTTTTAGTAAAAACAAGTGGCGTTGGAGGTGTATTTGAAGATGCCGAACAATATTTTGCGAATGGTGGATGGCAAAATTCTAAAGGAATTCATCAATATATTTACAATGCGCCGCTTGCGAAAGATTCTATAAAAAAAAATATTCGTTCTTTAGAAATAAATGCTCCATTAACCGGAAATATTTTTGACAGCAATACAACTGATTCTTACATATTTAAGAATACCACATCGCCGTCTATTTTAACTCAACCTCAATATTTTAAAATAGATGGCACAGATAGAGAAAGGTACATTTTACGAAGTTTTAGTTTTTTAGCTAAAGAAAATAACGAAGGTCGTAAATTTAAATCTTTAGTTTTGGGTTATGAAAAAGAAGAAGAGGAAGGCCAAGAGCCAAAAGGTAAGGAAATTATCCCCTATGTTGATTGTTTGTTTGGAACAAGCGCGAACGAATTAAAGCCGAATACAGGAGAGTATATAAAAGAAGGAGAACTTCTTACTGGATGGTTTCCTAATACAGGAAATTATTTAAATTTAGATGGTAACAACAATTTAACTTTAACATTTAAATTAAAATGGTCCTCGCCTTGCAGCGATGCCGTAGACTGCTCTTAATATGCATTTTTCAAAAGAAGACCATGATAAATATTTAAAAGCAGTAAATATAGCTTTATTGCAAAAAAATTTAGCTGCTATAGTTCCATCTCCACAAACAATTCGTGGATCATCCGGATCATCCGGATCAAGTGGAGAGAGCGGTTCGAGTGGAACTTCGGGCTCTGGTTCTAGCGGAACTTCTGGCATAACTGGAACAAATGGCTCAAGTGGAACTTCTGGAACTTCTGGAAATAGTGGATCAGCTGGTATTTCTGGTAGAGATTCTGCAGGTTTGATCATAAATAAATTAGAGGATACAACAATAACTTCTTCAACAAATTTATTGGTTGATCCCAACTTACAAGCAGCTATTTCTGAACCCGGAAGTTATGAATTTCAATTAAATGTTTTTTATGAAACTGATGGAACGGCAGATTTCAAATTTAAAGTAGATGGAGTAAATGAACAGTATGGTCAAATGGCTTCAATTTTTATTGAACCAGGTTCGACCCCATTAAGAGCAAAAATGGTAAATTCTGATATAGGATCAGAGCTTTCCGCCACATCTGATTCTGGGGGAATTGGTTATCTTGTAATTAATGGTAATTTTACAACTCAAGAGACTGGAACTTTTGGATTTTATTGGGCGCAAAACACCTCTCAACCAACATCTACGAAAGTAAGAAAAGGAAGCTCTTTAAAAATAACTAAATTAAATTCTTCTGGATCAACTGGAAAAATAAACGAATCTAGCGGCGGAAGTACTAGTGGCTCATCTGGTTCATCTGGAACTTCAGGAATATCGGGTCCTCCAGGCGCATCTGGATCTTCGGGTTCCGGCGGAACTTCTGGTATAACTGGAATAAATGGTTCAAGCGGTAGCGCTGGAACTTCTGGATCAGCGGGCACTTCGGGTTCAACAGGAACTTCGGGTTCAGCGGGTACTTCAGGTTCAACGGGAACTTCAGGTTCCAGCGGAATTACTGGTACAAATGGAACCTCTGGTATTGGAGGAACTTCTGGAACAAATGGAACAAGCGGAACTTCTGGGAGTGGAGGAACTTCTGGGAGTGGAGGAATTTCTGGAACTAGCGGAACTTCTGGCAGTAGAGGAACAAGCGGAACTTCTGGCAGTGGAGGAACAAGCGGAACTTTTGGCAGTGGAGGAACAAGCGGAACTTCTGGGGCGAACGCGATTCCGATAGTTGCGGAGGCGGGTGAAGATTTCTCCGCTGGCGATATTGTCTTCCACGATTTCGACGAGCGGTTTAGCGTTGAGCGCAAATGGTGGCTGGTGGACGCAAACAGCTACTCGCCGGTTAAGTGCTCTGCCCGCATTGCCGTGGCGGTTACCGCTGGCTCCAATGCCGTCGCTGGTACGGTTCAATCCGAGCCTGCCATTGTTGATTATCCGAACGGTGGCCTGACCGCGAACGGGCCGATTTACGCATCAGCAACGGCGGGCGGAATCACGCAAATTCCGACAGGCTACCCTGCTCGGCTCTTGGGTTTCGCTCATCCCACTGACCAGAGCCGGTGGTACTTCTACCCGTGGCTCGCGCAGCCGAAGCCCTATGCGTTCACGTTTGCAGCCAGTGACGAGACGACGGCCCTTACGACGGGCACGGCCAAGATCACGTTCCGGGCTGAGTGTGACTTCCGCCTCGACGAAATTGTTGCTTCGCTTGCGAGAGCTTCTTCCTCTGGCCCTGTAATTATCGTTGTAAAAAAGAACGGTGGCACCGTGTTTAGCACCAATTTGACTATTAACGAGAATGAAAAAACCAGCTCCCCGGCAACTCTCTCCGTGCGCGAAATTGCGAAGGTCGACGAAATCACCGTGGACATCACGGGCGCGGGAACAAATGCGGCAGGCTTGAAGGTCGCCCTTATCGGCGAGCGTTAAATCATGTTAGTTAATCCATACATTATAAGCAGTTTGCCCGTCACCCCGTGCGTGACCGCTATCGCGGCGGGTTCTTATCACACCGTGGCCGTGAAGTCGGATGGTACTGTGGTGGCGTGGGGAGACAACAGCTATGGCCAAACTACCGTGCCCGCCGGCCTGAGCGGCGTGATCGCTGTTGCGGCGGGTGGGGCTCACACCTTGGCCTTGAAATCGAATGGCACCGTGGTGGCGTGGGGAAACAACAACAGTGGCCAAGTCAGCGGAACAGCACCAGTGACCACCGCTGGCGGCAATAGTTTGATGTTGAACGTGCCCGCCGGACTGACCAACATAAAGGCTGTCGCGGCGGGTCTTGAGCACTCCTTGGCGCTCGCTAATGCTATCTTCCAGGACAACGTAACAGCTTGGGGATCGAACAGCAATGGCCAGATAATCACGCCGTTGGAAGCTGCAGAACAGATTGCGGTGGGGGCGGGTGGCTCTGATGCTGTATATATAAATTCATATGGAGGTGTAGGCATCTTCAAAGACTATGATCTGAGCCCTCACTACCGCGCCGAGCTGCAGCCGCCAATGTCCCTCAAGTTTTGGCAGTTCGGCAACCACCCGCGCCCGGTGGCCGTCGCGGCGGGTGTAGATCATATGGTGGCTGCGAGGTCGGATGGCACCGTGGTGGCGTGGCCGACAATCGAGACGATCATAGAATTAGGTCTGCCGTATCAATCGGAGGCCGTTGCTTATGGCGCAACAACCGTGCCCGACGGACTGACCGGCGTGATCGCTGTTGCGGCGGGTCGTCAGCACACCCTCGCCTTGACGAGCAACGGAACTGTGGTGGCGTGGGGAGCGAACCACTATGGGCAATCCTCAGTACCGGAAGGCGTGATTGAGTATGCCCTCACACAGGGGCGAGTACTCCGCTCCGAAGGGCTGAGCAACGTAGTGGCCATCTCGGCGGGTGATTATCACTCCGTGGCTTTGAAATCGGATGGAACTGTGGTGGCGTGGGGAAACAACGACTATGGCCAAACCACCGTGCCTAATAACTTGTGTTAAGTAGCACCTATGACATTTTAATTAAATAATAAACCAATATTACTTATGAATAAAGTTATAGAAATAAATATTATAGCTGAAAAAGAAAACGATCAACCAGACGAGAGCGTGGAGTTCTCTAATAGAATATTAAACTTATTCAAGGAGAAGTGCAAAGCTCACAACTCAAGCAGCCAAAGAAAAGTAAACTATAATCAGCTAATAAATATTTATTGCGAAGCCGTGGAAAGCTACAACGATTCGATGGGTTTAGAAAATAAAAATCGCTGGTGCTTAGCAAAAGTTTACGCGCATTTGAATCATTTAAAAGGAGAAAAAATTAAATACAAAAAAGAAATACTCTCCACAAACTCTGAATTTTCAATTATTTGTGATCCTTCAGAAAAAGATTATCTTGAAGCAGACAAAGATATTAGTGATTATAATTTAAATTATAAATTTTCTTCCGCTCAAGAATTATATATTAAGCCTGATGAGCAAAAATATTGGTTTGATTTGTAAAATTTAGTGTAAGTAACATTTATGGAAAATAAATTTTCTACAATTTTTAGTTCTTCGATCAAACCCTTAGTTTCCGAAGAGAAGGATAAATTTTTAGCTTTGGCAAGTCTAGTGGATGTTGGAAACTTTATTCCAAACATTGATACTGACAAGAATGTGGATTTGTTGCCCATGGCTTTTAACGCTTGCGTTGCAAATCGAGTCAATAAAAACGGCGATGTTATTGATACTGCCACGGCCATTGAAATATATAAACATTTTATAAATAAACCCATTAACATTGAACATAATAGAAAAAATTTAATTGGAGTTATTTTAACTGCGGGTTTTAGCGAGTTCGGCACGGATTTGCCCTTAACAGAAGAGCAGGTTAAAGATAAAACTGAACCATTTAATATTACTCTTGGTGGAGTCTTGTGGAGAATCGTTAATCAATCATTAACCGATTTGGTGGAAGACTCTAATGATGAAACTTCAGAAAATTACAAGAAAATTTCTGCAAGTTGGGAGCTTGGATTTAATGAATTTGATCTTATCGTCATGGAAGGCAATAATAAAAATTTAAATGATTCCTATACTCTTCCTGAAAATGAGAAAAATGAGATGCTAAAATACTTAAAATCTTATGGAGGATCTGGAAAAGTGGCCGAAAATCGCTTTATTTATAGAAAAGTAAAAGGTGGGGTGGTTCCTCTTGGAATCGGATTAACCGAGAACCCTGCGGCGGATGTTTCTGGCGTTTCCGTAAAAAAACAAAAAAATGAAGAAAAAGTTTCCCTTTCTTCAGAAAAAAATGTAGTAACTATCAATAAAGAGCTTATGAAAATTAATTCTATCGAAGATATTAAAGATGAAGTTATGAAAGAAATCACAGCTTCAGCCGTTCGTGATTTTGTTCAGCAAGAACTGGACAAAGCCAGCCAAAATTACGTTTCTCTAAAAAATGAAAAAGAGAACGCTATGAAGCAAGCTAATGAAAAGATTGAAAGCATCTCCACCGAGAATGCCAAAATCTCCGAAGAGCTTAAGAAGCTTCAGAGCGAAGTGGACGCTTTCAAAGCGGCCGAAGATCATCGCCAGAAGCAAGAGACTTTCAACACGAGAATGGCGGCTCTTGAGCAGGAGTTTGAGTTTGATGCAGAGTTGCGCGCTGAAATTGCCAAAGAAATTCAAGACCTGAGCGAAGAGTCCTTCTCTGCTTATCGTGGCAAGATGAAAAAAATGGCCAAAGGGCTGACGAAAAAGCAGGAGAAACTTCCAGACTTTATCAAAGAAAAAATCGAGGAGAAAGAAAAGAAAGAGGGTAAACCCGAAGATAAGAAAGAAGCTAAAGAAATGAAAGCTTCGGAGGATACTGCCGCTTCTGTAATCGAAGAGATTATAGATTCTAAAAATGAAAAAGTGGAAGTTCCCAATACAATTTCCGTTAGAAATGCTTCTATGTATCAAAAATACAAGAGCGCTTTTGACGTGGATCAGTTCGTTATCAACAAATAAACAAAGGTAAAACATTATGCCAAATCTACAACCATTCAGAAATTACGATGAGAAAGACGTAATTAATCTTTTCGCTTTCTCTGGCTCTCTCCCTGCCACAAAGGGAACACTTGTGAAAGTTCATAAAGAAGCGGGTTGGAAAGCGACCGATGAAATGTCCATGCTCGGTGATGTGGGCGCTTCTTTTGGTAATACCGTTTCTCAACGCTATGGAGTGGCTGCTAAAGTTGCCGCTTCAACCACTGGAGAAACTCCCCTCGGCATTCTTCTTATGGATGTGCGCGAAACTGACGAGAATGGCGAGTTGCTCAAATTTAATCCTCGCAAGGCGGCTGAAATGCAAACTGTGCTGAGCGGTCAAGCGGTTCCCATTGTTACTCGCGGCACGTTCCTTTACAGCGGTGTGGTTGGAACGCCCGCTGCAGGTGGCGTAGCTTACGCTGGAGCCAATGGCACCGTCACCGCTTCTAGCTCTGGTAGCGCAGTTGCAATCGGAACGTTCCTTGGAGCCAAAGATGCTAACGATAACGTTTTAGTCAAAATCAACCTCTAATTTTAAAGGAAATTTATATGAAACTTAAACTCAAAAATACACCAGAACAAGTTGAGCTGATCAAAGCGATCGGCTCCAGAAATGCGGCAACTTCTAAGGAAGCTTCGGAGACTTTCGCGGCCTTTTTAGGACCCGTGATTCAAAAAGTTCTCTTAACTGCCGGAACCGCCTCTTCAGTCTACACTGATGCAGAGTATGATGAGGATGATAGTCCATCCTTCCCTCTTGATCTTTATTATGGTCAGGCGGATAATCACGTTCAAGTTTGGTCTCAGAGCGCTGCTGGCGGTCTTCCCACTAGCGAAGTTCATGGCATGCAAGAGCTAAAGATTAGCACTTACCGTTTGGATAGTGCTGTTTCTTTCCAAAAGCACTATGCTCGCAAAGCTCGTTTGGATGTGGTTGCTGCCGCAGTTGAAAGAATGAGCAATGAAGTGCTCGTAAAACAAGAGAGAAACGCTTGGGCTGTTCTTTTGAAGGCTCTTGCTGAAGCCAGCACCACTCCAAAGGGCGGGAGCGCGCTAAAGCACGTTATAGGCTCTGATGTTGCAGATACGTTTGTTTTGAACGACTTAAATAACTTGATGACCCGTATCAAGAGAATCAATGAGTCTTATTCTGGCAACACGCCCATTGCTCCTTATAGCACTGGTATTACTCACCTTTATCTCAGCCCTGAAATGAAGGCCAAAGTTCGCGCTTTTGCGTATAACCCTATCCGCACCGATTCAGCTTCTGCTGTTACCAACAATCAGGTTCTTCCCGATAGTGTTCGTGAAGAGATTTTCCGTGCTGCTGGCGCGGAAGAGCTGTTTGGAGTAAAATTGGTTGAGCTGGTCGAATTGGGCATTGGTAAGAAATACAATACCCTCTTCGGTTCATTTGGTGATAGCGTTGTGACTGCTGGCGGAGTAGGCGACAGCGGGAACACCAGCTTCGCTAATGGCACGGATGAAATCTTGGTTGGTATCGACCAGAGCCGTGGCGCGTTTATTCGTCCTGTTGCTCGTCAAGCTGAGAGCGGTGGAACGTTTAACGCTATTCCTGATGATCAGTTCTCGATCAATCGCGTGGATAAAGTCGGTTTCTACGGATTCCTCGAAGAGGGTCGTGTTTGCATCGATTCTCGTGCGATCGTTGGAATTGTTGTTTAAGCTGCAGTTTTTTAACAAAATACCCCTCGGATTCCGGGGGGTATTTTTTTTATTTTTATACTTCTAAAATTATAATAATATATGAAAAAGCAAAAATTACAAAATTTAAATCAAATTCACGCAAAAGAAGAGAAAGATTTTCAGCCCACTACTCTTGATCAAATTTGGGGAGATGATGGTCTGGGATTATATAGCACGCTCAATGAAGAGGAGTATCTTGAATCTTTATCAGAAATGAACACTACTGATTTACAAAGACATGCAATTAAAGTTGGAGTTGTTCCCGATCATAAAGTTGAAACCACAAAAAAGAGGCTGCTTTCAGCATTTCGCACTCACATTTCCGCTTATCGAAAACCCTCTTCCATTTCCCAAAAGCCCAAATCTATAAGCAAAGAAATTAAAAATATTCTTTCTGAAGGACGCTAAAATTAAAATTTAGTGTACTTATTGTAAGCTATGGCCACAACTTACAATATAAGTGTTTTCCAAGGAGAGAATTTAGATTTTACTTTAAATTTAAAAGATAGCAATGGAACCACGCCATTAAATCTTAGTGGATATTCTGTAAGAGGAAAAGTTAAATATTCTTATGGGTCTTCTGAAGTTTTATGGGATTTAAATCCTACTATTGTGAGTGCCGTGAGCGGCCAAATTTCCTTATCAATTCCGGGTACAGGCGTAGCGAATTTGCCAGTAACCGAAGCGGTTTATGATATTGAAAGATATACCGCTAATGATGCTATTGTAAAAAAAGTTTTAGCTGGAAAATTTATCGTAAAACCCGAAGTAACTAATTAAAAAAATGCCAGAAGAAATTGAAATTATCATAGAAAACGAAACGCAAGTAGTTGAAGTAACTACTGGAGTGAAAGGAGATACTGGAGCGAGCGGAGCGAGTGGATCGAGTGGAACTTCTGGAGTGAGCGGATCGAGTGGAAATTCTGGAGTGAGCGGATCGAGTGGAACTTCTGGAGCGAACGGGTCGAGTGGAACTTCTGGAGCGAACGGGTCGAGTGGAACTTCTGGTATTGGAGGAACTTCTGGAACAAATGGAACAAGCGGAACTTCTGGGAGTAGCGGAACTTCTGGGGCGAACGGAACAAGCGGAACTTCTGGAGCGAACGGAACAAGCGGAACTTCTGGAGCGAACGGAACAAGCGGAACTTCTGGAGAGAACGGAACAAGCGGAACTTCTGGAAGTGGCGGAACTTCTGGAGCGAACGGAACAAG
>Ga0194115_10003003_pt1 | contig 19386 bp, 14 predicted proteins | sample TA2MahsurfametaG_3_FD_148656 | JGI IMG/M metagenome (GOLD analysis project Ga0194115, IMG submission 148656) | Freshwater microbial communities from Lake Tanganyika, Tanzania - TA2015002 Mahale S4 surface | ecosystem: Environmental > Aquatic > Freshwater > Lake | place: Tanzania: Lake... | reverse complement strand
CAAATACCTCCAGAAATATACAAGAAAGGCGAAAAGGTGGACGTCATAGTATTGTATAATGTAAAGAAAGATGCGCAAAAATTCCTAGTAAACAGCGAGGGCAATCTGGACTATGCATTCAATATAGCCGATAGACTCTGCCTGGCAAATATGAAATCACAATTAACTATCTTGGAAATACGATAAAGAAATTCCCTTACGAAATTAGATAACTATCTAGTATATGTTGGGGCAGCTACTGATCTGCTTCTTGCGTATTTTTCGACAATCTCTTCTGGCAGCTTACCATTGAACAAGTCCTTGCAGAGTCCTCGTAGATATCTCATAATGGCCCAAGTCCCTGCCTTGATCAAACCATACATGAAAATTTTCATTGGTGGACCATAGGTCTTATTTCTCAGGATAATAGGAACAATGTCATTGATTACGCGTAAGTTATTCTCCCAACATCTCCAAAATAATGTGAATTGGGCTTCGTTGAGGTTTCCAAAGTGCATCGAATTCTTTTCAGAAAAGTCTTGGTATAGTAATGGTGCGACTAGTCCCCTAAAGTTGGTCTTTCTAAAGTCCTCGATTAGGTCTATTGTATACTGAGTCTCATCTGGTGTTTCATCTGGCCATCCAATAATCAGTGTGGCTGCCGGGAACCAATGGTTTTCATTCATTATTCTTGCACCTTCTCGCACAACCCATCCCCATTCGTCAGTTGAGAATGATCTGGTGTTTCATCCGGCCATCCAATAATCAGTGTAGCTGCCGGGAACCAATGGTTTTCATTCATTATTCTTGCACCTTCTCTCACAACCCATCCCCATTCGTCAGTTGAGAATGGCTTTGTTTTGACACCCAGATGCTTTTTGACCATCCTTGGCGCAACTGTCTCTATTCCCAAATTTGTTGCAAGCCATCTGCCGTTTGTGTGCATTTCGTTGATCTCTGACATTTGTTTTAGTAGTGTTGGGTCTGCCGCAATTGCTGAGAATGTCATGTGTGTAGTTCCAACAAAGTTTGCTCCCAGGCCCTTGAGGTTTTTCCACAGGTCGGTAATTGCGTCCCTGTTTGGCTGGAAATCCTTGTTGTCGCATCCGTATAGCAGCATCTCATCAGAATGCAACCAAATTGAATCAAATCCGTAATCGAGATTTATCTTTGCCTCATGCCTTAGTCGCTCTATTGGCAGGTCCTTCTTTGAGCGCTTGTTCACATCACAAAAGTCGCATCCACGGCCGCATCCTCGCATTGCCTCTATAAGCGAGTTGACAGTTGGACCTTCAATCACTGGAATGTTTTGTATGTTTTTGACAAAGCAGTGCATTAGCTCTGGTGCATCTCCGCTTTCCAAGTCCTTGAATAAATCAAGTGCAAGCTCGTCTGCTTCGCCTACTACGACTGTGTCAATTCCATGAATCTTCATTCTATCGGATTTTGCAAGCTCCCATGCGCCGTTTCCGCCTACTACAACTTTGAAATCATATTTTTTCTTTAGCTGGATGATATTTGCGCACATGCGCTTGAACTTCATTGCAACATAGGATAGTTTTTCAGGAGACATGGTTGTGGTGACTGGCGCCATTCCAAGTGGGTCCATTACGTTGATGCCAACTACTTTGGTCTCTGGACCGATTGCCTTGGAGAGGTAATCCGGGTTTGCAACAAAGATCTCATCTCGTCTATATCCTTGGAGTAATGCGGATTCTACTCTTCTTAATCCAACTTGGGCTACCTTTGCCTCGCCGGTAATTGGGTCGGTCTCTACTGCTGGACAAAAAACCTTGTCAAATACCCATTCTGGGAGCAGCTCATACGGGCCGCATGCAATAAACCCATAAAGGAAATTTCCGCGATAGTTTGTCATTAAACTGCGGTCAGCAGTAAGAACAATACGTTTGCCAGACAACTAACCACTGACCTTCTATATGGTATAAATTATTTTCCCGGTCTCAAACTTAAATTACAATCAAATCTACATATATTATGAAAGATGTGTCCGAGCCCCGTCACATAGAGCCACACATGTCCGAGTCCAGCGGAGTTAGAGATTTTGTATTTGGGTTTGGGGATGGAATCAACACATCACTTGGTATTGCCGCGGGAGTGGGTGGTGCCGAAGTTTCATCGAATATTATCATTTTAGCTGCCTTGGTAGGAATGTTTACTGGGGCAAAAGCAATGGCAGTTCAGAATTATCTGGCAGTCAAAGCCCAGAGGGAATTACTCAAATCCGAAATTGCTCGCGAAGAATGGGAAATTGAGAACAAGCCGGAAATAGAGCGCCAGGAAATCGAGCAAATCTACAAGGCTAAAGGCTTTGAGGGAAAGGATCTTGAAATGATTGTAAACAAGATTACATCAAACAAAAAAGTCTGGCTGGACACAATGCTAACAGAAGAGCTAAAGCTAAACGTGGATGTACTTGGCAATCCGTTTAAGAGCGCACTAAGAATGTTTGGTGCATTTTTAATCGGCGGAATATTGCCGATAATTCCATTTTTCTTTGCGCAAGGATACATACCATTGATAATAGCAATTGGAATAAGTCTGTCCACGTCTTTTGCAGTCGGTGCAGTAAAGTCAAGGCTTGCTCAGACAAACATTATCAAAGGCGGTCTTGAAATGGCAGGCCTAGGAACTGGAATAGCACTAATTGGATTTGGAATTGGCTCGGAGCTTGCAAATCTTGGAATTATCGACGTCTAGCCAGATTTGCAATGTTTGATGCAACTGCCCCCGCACCTATACCATTATCAATATTCACTACAGACAATCCAAGAGAGCAGCTCTGAAGCATTGATGCTAGTGCAGCAACTCCTTTTTCTCCATAGCCATATCCTACGGATGTTGGTAGGCCTATTACCGGCACATTGACCAAGGATGATACTACAGATGCCAACGCCCCTTCCATTCCAGCGGCTACAATAATCACATCCACATCGGACTCGATGAATTTTTTTATGATTGGAAATATTCTATGCATGCCGGCAATTCCGACATCATGTGCTGTTATTGCATCACAGTGCATTGCCTCACATGTGAGTCTGGCCTCTTCTGCAACACCAATGTCTGAAGTGCCCGCAGTCACAATTCCCACTTTTCCGCCTGTGCCTTTGAGCGTGTTTTTGTAGATCAAAAGGGTGGTAGTGTTCTTGCCGTCCTTGATTTTGAGCCTTTTTGTCTTTGCAAATTTGACTATTCCAGGATAGTCCTTTTTTTGAATTCTCGATATTAGAACAGAGTTTGATTTTTCCATTATACGTATAATGATTTTTTTGATTTCCTCTGGGGTTTTTCTTTCTGCAAATATCACCTCTGGAATACCTTTGCGGTGCTTTCTACCCATGTCAATTTGGGCAAAATCTTCTATCTTTTCAATTGAATATAGTGAAAGGAGTTTTTTTGCCTCTGACACAGTAATCTTGCCGATTTTGAGTGATTCTAAAACATCTGTTACTTCCATTATTTTAGATTTGATTGACTTAATTAAAAAACTGATCAGATGCCTGCAAGTGCAGACTTGACACTTTCTACTCCCTTGAGGAAGTTTTCCTTTTCTTGCGCATCCAAGTCCAGCTCGATTATTTTTTCTACTCCCTTTCTGCCAATCACTGCCGGAACGCCAATTGATACACTGGACTGACCGTATTCTCCGTCCAACGGCGTTGCAACTGGAATTACCTTCTTTCTGTCTTTTAGTATGGCGTCAACTATGGTAGAGATTGCATTTCCTGGGGCATGAACCGTTGCACCCTTGAGCTCAATTACCTTGGCTGCCACCTGCTTTGTGTTCTGGACCAGTTCTGCAAGCTTTTCTTTTGGAAGCATTGAATTTAGCGGAATTCCTGAAACTGTGGAAAATCTTGGTAATGGCAACATATTTTCTCCGTGCTCGCCTATGACTAGTGCGCGAATGGATTCTCTAGAGTGGCCTGTTGCCTCATGAATGAACTGGATGAATCTTGATAAATCCAACATTCCGCCCATTCCTACTATTCTGCTTCTATCAAAGCCTGATGTCTGAAATGAGATGTGAACCATTGGGTCAAGTGGGTTTGTGACTGGAACTATGATAGAGTCGTCTGCGTATTTTTTGATATTCTCGACTACTCCTTTTACAATTCCTGCATTGATCTTGAGCAGATCCATTCTGGTCATGCCTGGCTTGCGTCCTGAGCCTGCCACAACTACAACAACCTTGGAGCCCTTCATTTCTGAATAATCGTTAGAGCCTCTGACTGTGACATCAATTCCCTGCTCTGACAACATGTGGTTGATGTCCATTGCCTCACCTTGTGGCAATCCGTTTACTACATCTAACAGTAGAATTTCTTTGTCGACCTTTTTTAGTGCAGAGAACAGTGCTGCATCTCCGCCAACTTTACCTGAGCCGATAATTGTAATCATTTACATTTTGCGACTTTTTTACTCTGTAATTAAATCTACTGTAGACAAATGAATCAGTATATTCCTCTCAAACACTGTCTTCAGTTACGATTTCGTTTATTCCAACTAAAACTCCCGCAATTATGTCGTCACAAGATTCAGTCTCATGCTAATTGTTTTTTTATTGTGTTTGAATGTAATCGCTATCATTAGATCACAGTATTTACAAATAATCGGAGGAGAGATCATATTAGTTAGGGAAAAAAGGCACCGACAAACTCATCTTTGAATCTCAAATAAAGAATAGATAGAAATCACTGCAAAAGATATTGTAAAAACAACAATAATCTGGCGTAAAATTGTGTTTGCAGATATGAGAATTTATATGCATTTTTGAAGCCTTGTTGATATGGTTATTGTAATAGATCCGCAAATTGCCGGAATCTCTGGAGACATGTTGCTTTCCGGCTTGGTGGATCTTGGAGCAAAAAAATCCAAAATTATTTCAGGGGTAAAAACATCAGAAAAATTCCTACATCATTCCAAAATAACAAAAATTGATTTTAAAAAAATAGACAAACATGGCGTCAATGCCACCTCCTTGTTCTTGAAACTAGATGAACAACACCATGAAAGAAAAGGAACCGAAATCCGGAATTGTATTGAAAAAACTGCACAAAAAATCGGATTATCTGAGAAAGCTGTAAAATTTGCCAAAAACAGCATAGAGACACTAATCTCTGTAGAATCTAAAATCCACGGCGTGCCAAAGAATTCCGTTCATTTTCATGAGGCGGCAAGCATTGATACTGTGATTGATATTGTCGGCACCGCAATAGCCTTAGATGATCTCAAATGTTTTGATCACCAAATAATCACAATGCCTGTTGCTGTGGGAAACGGCACGGTCTCATTTTCTCATGGCGTTGTTTCAAATCCGGCAGGGGCCATTTTGGAAATATTTGCAAAATCGGGTATAATAATTTCTGGAAACAATGCAAAATCAGAGCTTACCACACCTACTGGAGCCTGCATGTTAGTAAATCTGGTAGATAGATGCGTCCAGCACTATCCACTAATGAAGATAGACTCGGTAGGATATGGGGGAGGCCAGAAAAACTTTGAAGGATTCTCCAACGTTCTAAAACTGGTACTGGGCGAGCAATCCCATCTGGAATCCGACACTGTGAGCATCTTGGATACAAACGTCGATGATGTTTCAGGCGAAGTGCTTGGGCACGTAATTGACAAGGTAATGTCAAGTGGCGCAAAGGATGTTTCTATAATTCCAACAGTGACCAAAAAGGGAAGGCCGAGCCACATGATCTCTGTAATTTGCTCTCCAAAAGACGTGGACAAGCTAGCAAATATCCTAATTTCAGAGACTGGAACACTGGGAATACGAATTCGCTCATCGGAAAGATTTATCGTTCCAAGAAAAATCATCCCAATTAAAGTAAAAATACAAAACAAGGATCTCACAGTACGGTGCAAAACCACAGGTAAATCCTTCAAAATAGAATACGATGATATCAAAAAGATCTCTGAGAAGTTAGCCATGACATTCAAGCAAACCGAAGAATTAATCAAAGCCGAAGTAAGAAAGCAACTAAAATGAAACTAGATTCTCTGAATAATTGGTTTTCTGATAAGAAAAGCGTCCTTGTTGCACTGTCTGGTGGAGTGGACAGTGCACTAGTTGCATATTCTGCATATCATGCTCTTGGAAGATCTGCAATCGCAGTTACTGCTGACTATAAAACATTGGCGCAAGAAGAGCTGGAATCTGCCAAAAAGATCTGTCAAGAAATTGGAATTGCACACCTAATCATATCGTATGACGAGCTGCAAAATCCAGATTTTGTCAAAAACGACCAAAATCGGTGCTTTCACTGCAGATCCGAGCTTGCAGACCACCTCATCAGATTAGCTAGGGAGAAAAACATCGAGATAATAGTGGATGGGACAAATCTTGATGATCTCGGTGATTACAGGCCAGGCATAGTCGCGCTACAAAACAACGGAATTAGGAGCCCACTTGTAGAGTCTGGCCTGACAAAAAAAGCGGTACGAGATACAGCGAAATCAGTCGGACTCTCTGTATATGATAGGCCGTCAAACTCTTGCCTTGCCTCGCGCATTCCATGGGGACAAAGAGTCACTGCAGAAAGACTGGCAAGAATTGAGATGGGCGAAATATTTGTCAAGCAGGCAGTCGGGGCACGTCAGGTACGTGTTCGTGATATAAGCGGTGCAGCAAAAATCGAAATAGGTATTGACGAACTACATTTACTCCAAAACACAAATCTTGAGGAATTAACATTCAAACTAAAGTCTATTGGATTTGAATCTGTATCGATAGACGAAACTGGATACAGGCCGGGCAAAATCAACGTGATTGCTGATTGATATATCTGGATCATGCTGCATCTACTCCCATTGCCGATTCTGTACTGCAGGAAATGATGCCGTATCTGAAGGAAAACTATGGTAACCCTTCCTCGATTCATAGATTTGGGAGACTAACTATCAAGGCAATCGACTCTGCAAGAAAAAGAGTGGCAGAACTAGTTGGCACAAGTCCTGGCGAGATTCTCTTTACTTCTGGTGGAACCGAGTCCAACAATACTGCCATAAATGGAATAATGAACCAAAACAAATCAGGGCAGCTCATCACCACATCAATTGAGCATGATGCAATACTAGAGCCGTGCAAAAAGCTAGAATCTTCTGGATTTGATGTTGTATACCTCCCAGTTAATACCACTGGACTAGTTGATCTGCAAAAACTCGAATCGATAATTTCTGAGAAAACCTATCTAGTGAGCATAATGCTTGCAAACAACGAGGTTGGAACAATCCAACCAATTGCTGAAATTGCAAAAATCTGCAAAAAATACAATGTACTTTTGCACACAGATGCAGTCCAGGCAGTGGGAAAAATCCCAGTCAACGTAAAGGAATTGGGAGTTGACCTAATGTCGATATCCTCTCATAAGATAAACGGGCCAAAGGGAGTAGGCGCACTGTACATAAGAAATGGCGTCAAACTAGATCCATTCATCTTGGGTGGTGGGCAGGAAAACGGAATGCGTTCTGGCACGGAAAACGTAGCAAACATTGTGGGGTTTGGAAAAGCATGCCAGATTGCTAAAGAGAATCTGAAAGAAAGTACCAAAAATCTCGAAAACCTCCGCAATTACTTGGTGCAGCGGGTCTTATCAGAAATATCCCATGTTACGGTAAATGGCAACAAGGAAAAGCTTCCAAACAATGCACACTTTACATTTCTATGCCAGATTGCTAAAGAGAATCTGAAAGAAAGTACCAAAAATCTCGAAAACCTCCGCAATTACTTGGTGCAGCGGGTCTTATCAGAAATATCTCATGTTACGGTAAATGGCGACAAGGAAAAGCTTCCAAACAATGCACACTTTACATTTCTGGGAGTGAATGGTGAAGACCTCATCATAAAGCTGGATGAACATGGCGTTGCAGCATCAACAGGTTCTGCATGTTCTGTCAAGACGCAAAAGGCATCGCACGTCCTACTGGCGATGGGTTTTTCTCATGAGCAAATTACCGGTTCGCTTCGGTTAAGTCTTGGCATATCAAATACAAAATCAGAAATTGACCAGACAGTTGAGGCTCTAAAGATTATAGTGGCAGAGCTGCGTTCGGTTTCCCCGTTTAAGATAAAATACGGATTCTAACTAAATCGCAAAAACGCACTTTTCTTTGACAAGACCAAAACGGATGACACTGCAACTACTAGTATCAGTATTGCGATTGGGCCAAATTCTGGCACCACATAGGTTCCAATTATTTCAATGTCAGAGTCGCCATCCTGGAACTGGATTGTAATGAATCTTGACTCTGGTCCTGTTGAGGATTCCTGGTATGGTACCTGCTGCCCATCAATATGGATGATATACTTACCATCATCACCGGTTCTACCGTTAGCGCCTGTTTTTGCGTCAATCCACTGTCTTCCCAAGTCCAATGTTATGTAGCCGTCACTGTCTGCCTGTATTGTGACTACTAGTCCCAAAATTGCTGGGTCTACTATGATGTTCTTTATTGTGCCACCTTTCATGATATATGGAATATCAAATGTTCCTTGGTCTCCTGCCCTTACCTCAAAAATTTGTGATGGGTTTTGTCCTGCCGCAGTAGTTTGAAAATCAAATCTTGTCTCAAAGACGTTTCCCGTGACGCCGTATGATGCCTGGACTACATATTTTCCATCGGTCTTAAAGTATGGTCCGTCTGCAATCAACGAATAGCTATACGTGCCATCCTGCGAAACATCTACCTGGGCAATATGCACGCGGTTTGTCTCACGAAATACTTGGATTAACAGGGGGGTGTTTGACAAAAAGACATCAACCTTGCCTGATATTATTACTGCTTCCCCTTCCCTGTAAAATTGCTTGGCTACGCAGATCTGACTACATTCTGTCTGGGCAGATGCAAAGCCATAGCTCAGCGGTGCAAATGCAGCTAGAAACAAAATCAAAACGTGACTAATCTTCACACCAAAACCTTAGGATAATCGTATATTTCCTTTTCTCGGAATTTGTAGTAAAAAATGAAAAAAGTATAGAGACTTTAGTATCTTGGTGAGATGCTAAGTCGTGTTCTTGCAGAAACAGCAATTATAGATACAATTGCTACTGCGAGAATGATTGCTGCCATTGTGCCAAATTCTGGAACTGCATAAGTACCTATGATCTCAATCTGTGAAGCGCCTTCTTCGAATGTGATCTCTACAACTCTTATCGAATCGTTGCTATCTACTTCTTCAAAGTCTGCCTCTGCATCATCAACTAAGACAATGAAATTTGCATCGGAACCATCATCCGTCGCATCCATGACTTCTCTTGGTATTGTGAGGTGTATGTGTCCGTCGCTTACAGCTTCGATTTGCAGGACTAGTGATTTTGTTGCACTACTGACAGTGGCCTTTGTTACTACTGCTCCATCTATTTCATATTGGATGCAGACTACTTCACTGCCGGCTTTTACTGCAAGCTCACCATCACTACATGCTCCTCCATGAGATGGTGCTTCACCTGCGAGTTCAATTGTGGTCTTATCATTGATTTCTTGTGGACCATATTGTGCTCGAACGGTGTACATACCATTTGCATTGAAGAGAGCGCTTGCAGTGCTAAACACTGTTTCAAATGTCTTGTCTTCTGAAACTTCAACTTGGTGAACACTTACGATGTTGTTTTGTGGACCTATCACCGTAATTGTTACTGGAAAGCCAGGCTTGATATTTGCAACAGTCCCACTTACTACTACTTCGGATTCGTGGTCATAGACCTTTGAATCTGTCGACACAGTAACTGGTAACAAATTCTGTCTTGCCAATTCTGCTCTTTCGTAAATGTCGTCGCCGCCACAATCTGGACATGCCTCCTCGTCGTAGGTAGATGCATAAGTTGGTACTATTGCTAAAGTGCCTGCTGCAGCAATTATGGCAATTAGCACGGATAGTGCATAACTATTCATCTTGATTGGCGTTTAGAATACTGACTATTTATGTATATTTAAAAAAATGAAAAAGGTTAGGGGATCTAGTATTTTGGTAGTATACTTAATCTGCTTCTCGATATGGCAACTATTGATACAATTGCCACTGCAAGAATGATTACTGCGATTGTTCCAAATTCTGGGATCACAAAGCTTCCGTAAATCACGATTTCAGTGGTTCCGTCTTCAAATGGTATGGTCAAAGTGCGATCTTCGGAGGTGGTTGTTTCCTCAAAGCCCACATCGACTCCATCTACTTCGACGAAAAAGCTGTCATCTTCACCGCTCATTCCGTCTGGACCAAGTCTTGCATCAAGAATGCCTCTTGGGATAATCAGGGTTACTTCTCCGTCACTTGTAGTCTCTATCTCTACGGTTAGGGACTTTGCATCGAAGTCTGGGGTGATGCTGAGTATCTTACCGCCAGTTATCTTGTATCCAACTGATCCCTCGTCTGGGTTTGCCAGCGAGAATTGTGGCATTCTCGGTCCTGGAATTGCGTCTCCGGAGCCACCAAACTCAAAGCTAGTCTCTGCAGTTCTTGTTGCTGTTCCATATAGCACCTTTACGGTGTATTCTCCAGCAGATCTCCACAGAGGACCGCCAGCAGTCAGGTCAATTCCAAATGTTCTATCATCTGAAACTGGTAGTTGTTGAGCAGTAACCAAGTTTCCGTTGGCTGCAAAGACTTGCAAAGTCACATCATAGCCAGACAGTCTTTCTCGGACTGTGCCTGATACTGTGATTGTCTCTCCGTCCTCGTATGCCTCTTTGTCGGTACTAACTGTAACTGCATCTACAAATTCCTGAGCAAAAGCTGGTATTGCTACTGAGCCTGTAGCCAGAATTGTAAACAACGCTAGTGTTGCGTACAGAGTATTCATCTTGCTTTCTCGTTCTAACGAATACTATTTAAGCTTAGTAAAAAAATCATTGACTAATAACGAAAAATATTGGATTTTTGCGCAGATCTTGATTAACTATATATAAAGTCTTTTTAGAGTTTTTTTAGTTTGTTTGGTAATTTTCAAGATTTAGCTAATGCTATCCATGGTGAGAAAAATGGCAACTAAAAAAACACACGTTCTAGTACCTGATCACATTTACGTACCAAAACACGAAATCATGACTAAAAAAGAAGCAGAAGAAGTTCTCAAAAAATTCAACTGCAAGCCAACTGAGATGCCACTGATTTTTGCAAACGATCCAGCAATTATCGGACTTGGCGTAAAACCTGGAGACATGATGAGAATCACAAGAAAAAGTCCAACTGCTGGCGAGAGCATCTATTACAGATATGTGGTGGAAATCTAAATGACAGACCCATCTAACAAACGCTGGCCAATCATACAAGACCTACTAAAAAGAGAGGGAATTGCAAGACAACACCTAAACTCATTTGACGAGTTTCTGGAAAGAGGATTGCAAAGCATCATTGACGAAGTGGCACAAATTGACATTGAAAATGCAGAATATCCATACAGGATTCAGCTTGGCAAAGTAAAACTACAACAGCCAAGAATGATGGAACTTGACGGCTCTATTACTCATATTACTCCAACAGAGGCAAGACTGCGAAACGTATCGTATTCTGCGCCAATAATGATGGAGTCAAGCGTAGTAGAAGACGGAAAAATCCTGGAATCTAGATTCGTCCACATTGGAGACATTCCAGTCATGGTACGATCCAATGCATGTATTCTACACAATTTCTCTACTCAAAAATTAATTGAACACGGCGAAGATCCAAACGACCCAGGTGGTTACTTTATCATCAACGGTTCTGAGCGAGTCATAGTAGGACTGGAAGATCTATCCTACAACAAAATCATCGTCGACAAGGAAAAGGTTGGTGGCAATGATGTCTACAAGGCTAAAGTCTATTCTTCCATTGTTGGTTACCGCGCAAAACTAGAACTGGTAATGAAAAATGACGGACTAATCGTAGCAAGAATTCCAGGTTCTCCCGTAGACATTCCAGTAGTCACTCTGATGAGGGCGCTTGGTCTAGAGTCTGACAGAGAAATCGCGGCATGTGTTTCTTTGGTTGAATCTATCCAAAATGAATTAGAGGCGTCATTTGAAAAAGTGGCTGAAGTACAAACATCAAAAGATTCCATCGTGTATATTTCAAAGAGAATTGCGCCAGGTATGCTAGAAGAATTCCAGATCAAACGAGCAGAAACATTGCTTGACTGGGGCTTGTTGCCGCACCTCGGAAAGCACCAAGAAAACAGAAGAGAAAAGGCCCAATTCTTAGGTGAGGCAGCATGCAAACTAATCGAGCTAAAGTTGGGCTGGATTTCTCCAGACGACAAGGACCACTATGGAAATAAAGTAATCAAGTTCGCAGGACAAATGCTAGCTGACCTGTTCAGAACTGCATTTAGAAACTTGGTTCGCGACATGAAATATCAACTAGAAAGATCCGGACAAAAAAGAGGAATCAATGCAGTAGCAGCTGCTATTAGACCTGGCATTGTATCAGACAAACTAAACAACGCAATTGCAACAGGAAACTGGGGCAGAGGTAGAGTCGGCGTAACACAACTCCTAGACAGAACAAACTATCTATCCACAATTTCACACCTTCGAAGAATTCAATCACCATTATCCAGAACACAACCAAACTTTGAGGCAAGAGACCTGCACCCAACTCACTTTGGAAGAATCTGTCCAAGCGAAACACCAGAAGGCTCTAACTGTGGACTAGTCAAGAACTTGGCATTATCTGCTATAATATCAGTAAATGTTTCACCAGAAGAAATCATCGAAAAGCTCTATGACTTGGGCTCGGTACACTTCACTGATGCTAAAGAGGATCTAAAGCTAGACGGAACACGTGTCTTTGTCGATGGAAGACTAGTTGGCTACTACAAGGATGGCGACAAGCTGGTAGAGTCATTGCGTGAACTGAGAAGAAACTCCAAGATTCACCCACACGTAGGAATTTCATTTTTCAAGCCAGACGTGGAAGGCGCAACAAAGCGACTTTACGTTAACTGCAACGCGGGCCGTGTCTTGAGGCCATTAATTGTAATCAAGGACGGAAAACCACTACTCACACAAGAATTAATCGACAAAGTATCTAAGAAGCTCATGTCTTGGAATGACCTTCTAAGAATGGGAATCATTGAGCTAAACGATGCAAACGAGGAGGAAAACTGTTACATCACAATAGAAGACAAGGACACAAAGAAATTCACCCATCTGGAAATATTTCCACCCGCAATCTTGGGAGCAGGAGCATCGATCATTCCATATCCAGAGCACAACCAGTCCCCAAGAAACACATACGAGTCTGCAATGGCAAAACAAAGCTTAGGATTTTCAACACCAATGATGAACACCAGCACCTATGTTAGACAGCACTTTATGTGGTATCCACAAACACCAATTGTTACCACCAAAGCGCTAAACTTGCTTGGAATGGAGGACAGACCGGCAGGACAAAACTGTGTGGTTGCTGTACTACCGTTTGACGGATACAACATTGAAGACGCAATCGTAATTTCCAAAGCAGCGGTGGATAGGGGCCTAGGAAGAACATTCTTCTATAGAATCTATGAGGCTGAAGCAAAACAATACCCAGGCGGAATGAGAGACAACTTTGAAATTCCAAATGCCGAAGACAACATACGAGGATACAAGGGAGAAAAGGCATATCGATTACTAGAAGAAGACGGAGTTATTGCAACAGAGTCAAACGCTGTTGGTGGAGATATTCTGATTGGCAAGTCCAGTCCTCCAAGATTCATGGAAGAGTACAGAGAGTTCGAGTCCAAGGGACCGTACAGAAGAGACACATCAATTGGCGTTAGACCATCAGAGACTGGTGTTGTAGATACAGTAGTCATGACACAATCCAACGAGGGCGGCAAAATGTACAAGATTAGAGTTAGAGATATGAGAATTCCAGAAATTGGCGACAAATTTGCATCAAGACATGGACAGAAAGGTGTAGTTGGAATTTTGGCAAGATATGAGGACCTACCATATACTGCAGAAGGAGTTATTCCAGACGTACTGATCAACCCACACGCATTCCCATCACGTATGACAGTTGGAATGTTCATGGAATCTGTGTCTGGCAAAGCAGCGGCAGTCAGAGGCGCGAGATTTGACGGCTCTGCATTTGTCGGAGAAAAAGTAGAGGAAATCAAGGCAGCACTCGAGGGCTCTGGATTGAAATATTCTGGTAAAGAAATAATGTATGACGGCAGAACTGGAAAGCCATTCCCAGTAGAGGTCTTCATTGGAGTTGTGTATTATCAAAAACTGCACCACATGGTGGCAGACAAGATTCACGCAAGAGCAAGAGGCCAAGTCCAAATGCTGACCAAGCAACCAACAGAAGGTCGTGCAAGAGGAGGAGGACTCAGATTTGGTGAAATGGAACGAGACTGCCTAATTGCATATGGTGCATCGATGATTCTCAAAGACAGATTACTAGATGAATCAGACAAGTCTGAAATCTATGTTTGTGAGCGATGCGGTCTAGTTGCATATCATGATGTTAAACAACGAAAATACGTTTGCCGAGTCTGCGGAGACAAGGCAAAGGTTTCATCAGTTTCTGTGGCATATGCGTTTAAGCTATTGCTTCAGGAAATGCAAAGCCTCAACGTAGCGCCAAGACTAATGATCAAGGAGAGAGTGTAATTGTCAGTTCAAACAGTAAAGTCAATTGACGGAATCAAGTTCTCAGTTTGGTCACCAACCGAAATTCGAAAATACTCTGTAGCCGAAATCACGGCACCAGAGACATACGACGAAGATGGAATGGCAGTCCAAGGAGGACTCATGGATGGCAGACTAGGAACACTGGAGCCTGGACAAAAATGCCTCACATGCGGAAATACCGCGGCAAGATGTCCTGGCCACTTTGGCCATATAGAACTAGCAGAGCCAGTATTACACATTGCGTTTATCGACAACATTCACAAATTACTGTTAGCAACATGCCGATCTTGCTCCAGACTAAAACTCCCACAGGAAGACCTTGACAACTACGGCCAAGTTCTCAAAAAGGAAGCAGCATACACAATAATTTCTCAAAAGAGAATTCCAGATGAAATCCTAGACAAGGCTAAAAAAGCAAAGGAATGCCCGCACTGTGGAAAACCGCAATACGACATGATATTTACCAAACCAACAATATTTATCGAAAAAACCGAAATTGGCGAGCACCGACTATTACCAATGCCCGCACTGTGGAAAACCGCAATACGACATGATATTTACCAAACCAACAATATTTATCGAAAAAACCGAAATTGGCGAGCACCGACTATTACCAATCACCATACGAGAGAGATTTACACAAATCAAGGACGAGGACCTAAGATTACTGAACTATGATCCAAACACTGCAAGACCAGAATGGTTCATCCTGCAGGTATTGCCGGTACCACCAGTGACTGTTAGACCTTCAATTATTCTGGAAACAGGTATTAGATCAGAAGATGACCTAACCCACAAAATGGTCGATATTATTCGTGTAAATCAAAGACTAAAGGAAAGCAAGGATGCGGGAACCCCACCACTAATCGTCCAAGACCTAGTTGATCTATTGCAATACCACACAACGACATACTTTGATAATGAGGTTTCTGGAATCCCACAAGCTCACCATAGATCTGGCAGACCACTAAAAACACTAACTCAACGACTAAAAGGAAAGGAAGGAAGATTCAGAGGATCACTATCTGGTAAAAGAGTAGACTTTTCCAGCAGAACCGTAATCTCTCCAGACCCGAGCCTTGATCTGTCCGAGGTAGGTGTGCCAGAGGCAGTAGCAAAGAAGCTCACAATTCCGGAAATTGTAACTGAGTGGAACATTGAGAGAATGCGAGAGCTGGTAATCAACGGACCTGACAAGTTCCCAGGTGTCAATTATATTGTAAGACCGGATGGCGTCAAAATCAGACTGGATTTCGTAGAGGATCGCTCTATAATTGCACAAAACATAGAAGTTGGATATCTAGTGGAGCGACACTTGGCAGACGGCGACATTGTAATGTTCAACAGACAACCATCACTTCACCAAATGTCGATTATGGCTCACTATGTCCGTGTACTGCCGGGAAAAACATTCAGACTACACCCATCTGTATGTCCGCCATACAACGCAGACTTTGATGGAGACGAAATGAACTTACACGTACCACAAAGCGAGGAAGCTAGAGCAGAAGCAATTCTACTGATGAGAGTACAAGACCAACTTATTTCGCCTAGATACGGCGGTCCAATCATCGGAGGCCTTCGTGACTTTATCACTGGATCATACCTTCTAACAAAAGATGAGACAATGCTCACACCACAAGAATTTGCAAACTATGCAATGCTTGGTGGATACGAGGGAACATTCCCAGAACCAGCAGCAAAAGGAAAAGACGGGCCAATGTACACTGGTAAGCAACTCTTCTCATTATTCTTGCCATCAGACTTTAACTATGTAATCACATCAAAGTGGTCCAAGGGAACAAAAGGTGCACAAAAAGACGTTGTAATTAAGAACGGTCAGCTGATCAGCGGTGTAATTGACAAGGCATCAATTGGCGCAGAAGAACCGGAAAGCGTCTTGCACAGAGTTGCTAAAGACTATGGTAACGCGGTTGCAAAGAAATTCCTCAACTCTGTACTAATTGTGGCAAAACAATTCATCACTCACTATGGATTCAGCTATGGTTACTCTGATCTGGAATTATCAGAAAAAGTACGATCCGACATCCATGCAGGAACTGACGAATCGTACAATACAGTATATGATTTAATTTCACAGGCAAAGAAAGGTACACTAAAGCTTACTAGAGGACTTTCTGCAGACGAGGCGCTAGAAGCCTATATTGTAAACGAATTATCAAAAGCAAGAGACAAGGCAGGTAACACGGCTGATCAGCAGCTAGACAAAAACAATGCCGCAAGAATCATGGCAACAACAGGAGCCAGAGGATCATCACTTAACATTGGGCAGATGGCAGGCGCACTAGGACAACAGTCAATTCGTGGTAATAGACTAAACAAGGGTTACAACAACAGGGCACTGCCACACTTTAAGGTAAATGACGATAACCCAGACGCACACGGATTTGTAAAATCAAACTATAGGGACGGATTATCCACAATAGAATTCTTCTTCCATGCAATGGGAGGAAGAGAAGGACTGGTAGACACCGCAGTCAGAACTCAGCAGTCTGGTTACATGCAGAGAAGACTAGTCAATGCACTAGAGCACATCAAGCTAGAATACGACAATACAGTGCGTGACCCACACGGACATATCATCCAATTCCTGTATGGAGAAGACGGAATTGATGTTGCAAAGTCCGACCACGGCGAGGCGTTTAACATCAACAGACTAATCGAATCGGAGACAATCGTAGATTCAGGCAAGAAAATCACCAAAGAAGAAGCAGAAGACATGCTAAAGAAATACACAAAGTCATAGGCAAGAAAATCACCAAAGAAGAAGCAGAAGACATGCTAAAGAAATACACAAAGTCATTCAACCCAAGACTTACCAGCCTAGTCGACGAGTCCATCTTGCACTCTAAATTATCTAAAGAGGGAACAGAAAAAGTACTCAAAAAGGCAGTTGACTTGTACCACAAGGCAAAGGCCGAGCCGGGACAAGCGGTGGGAATTGTGACTGCACAATCTATCGGAGAGCCAGGAACCCAGATGACACTAAGAACATTCCACTTTGCAGGAATCAGAGAACGAAACGTAACACTAGGCCTGCCTAGACTAATCGAATTAGTAGATGCAAGAAAGAAGCCAGTAACACCAACCATGGACATCTACTTGGAAGAAAAATACAAAAAATCCAGAGAGAAGGCAATCGAGGTCGCAAGAAACACACTACAGACCAAGATACAGGCACTGGTAGAAGACGTAGATACTGACTATGCAACACAAATCACAATTGAGCTCAGCCCAACCGCACTCTCCCAGAGAGGTTGCACGGTTGAAGAAGTCGAGGCAGCACTCGCATCAAACAAGAAATTCAAAATGGAGACTAGTGGCAACACCATCACACTAAAACTGGCAGAAGAATCTGATGCTCCAACTGCAATTGCAATTAGAAACAAGGTACTAAACTCAACAGTAAAGGGAGTACCAGACATCACACGTGTAACAGTTGCACAAAAAGACGACGAATGGGTCATCCAGACAACCGGTTCTAATCTGGCAAAGGTGCTGGAAATCGACGGAATCGACAAGGAAAACGTCAGAACAAACAACGTCTTTGAGATAGCAGCAACACTTGGTATAGAGGCTGCAAGAAACGCACTGATAAACGAATTATCAACAACTCTGGAAGACCAAGGACTGGAAGTCGATTCCAGATACATCATGCTGGTATCAGACATGATGTGCTCTCGTGGATATCTACAGCAAATCGGTCGACACGGAATTGCAGGCACCAAGGACAGTGTCTTGGCAAGGGCAGCATTTGAAATTACAGTACCAACGATTGCAGAGGCCGCTCTTACAGGAGAAATTGAAGAGCTCAAGGGTGTAAAGCATTTGAAATTACAGTACCAACGATTGCAGAGGCCGCTCTTACAGGAGAAATTGAAGAGCTCAAGGGTGTAACAGAAAACGTTATCGTGGGATCAAACATTCCAGTTGGTTCTGGAACAGTAGACCTCTACATGCAAGTCTCAAAGAACTAATCACTAGTTATCTTCAAAAGCCAGCAGAGCATTCTACAAAACATTGCTAGCATTATTTTTTGTCCCGTTGCTCTTTTCAAGTGCGTTTGCAGAGCAAATCCCAGATTACTACAAGCCGTACGCGCCAATCTACTTTGACAGGGACGTCTATTCTTGGACTGAGAAGGTTAGAATTACAATTGCTGCACCTGCGTGGAACGCAAATCAATACGGAATTGATTCAATTGGTGCTGATTCTGATCATCCAATCAAAATCTACACATCATCTGCATCTTTGAATCGATACAGGCTTACAGAGACCAGTCCAAACAGCGGAGTCTTTACAGGAGAGATAATTCTTTCCGGATTTCTACATGATGCAGACGGAGACGGCGATAATGATACTAGGCCGCGAACAAGCGGCAGTGGTCCAACTGGAGGATTTTTGGAAGCAAAACGTGATGATGGATTGACTATATCGTTTGAATTTGCAGATGGAGTTGTCCTAACAGAATCTGCCCAAATTCAATGGAATGTCGGTGAAGCTGAATTTTCAAATCCAAATTATTTGGAGGATGACCAAGCTATGATTCGAGTAATTGATCCTGACATGAATCTAAATCCAGAAACCCTAGATGATGTACAAATCGTTGTATCATCTGACTTGGATTCTGCAGGAATCAAAGTCATTGCAACAGAAACAGATGACGAGTCTGGAATCTTTGAGGCGATAATAATTCTGACGCAAAGCAATGACTCCAGTGGAAACACTTTGCGTGCATCAGAAGGCGATACCATCACCGCAATA
>Ga0194115_10002998_pt1 | contig 19406 bp, 34 predicted proteins | sample TA2MahsurfametaG_3_FD_148656 | JGI IMG/M metagenome (GOLD analysis project Ga0194115, IMG submission 148656) | Freshwater microbial communities from Lake Tanganyika, Tanzania - TA2015002 Mahale S4 surface | ecosystem: Environmental > Aquatic > Freshwater > Lake | place: Tanzania: Lake... | reverse complement strand
TGTCCCACTTGAGCCACTTGACCCACTTGACCCACTTGAGCCACTCGTTCCGCTAGTTCCATCTGCTCCACTCGTTCCACTTGAACCACTTGAGCCACTTGAGCCACTTGACCCACTTGAGCCACTCGTTCCGCTAGTTCCATCTGCTCCACTCGTTCCACTTGACCCACTAGAACCACTAGAACCACTCGTTCCACTAGTTCCATCTGCTCCACTAGTTCCACTTGAACCACTTGAGCCACTAGACCCACTAGAACCACTCGTTCCGGAGCTTCCTGAAGTTCCAGAGCTGCCGTCTGTTCCGCTGGTGCCGTCTACCCCCGAGGTCCCGTCTATCCCGGAAGTCCCGCTTTCACCGCTAGAACCTGATGTTCCCGTGGTGCCGCTGCTTCCCGAAGTCCCGCTGGAGCCTGAAGTCGCCGAAGTCCCTGAGCTGCCATCCGTACCGCTTGTGCCGTAGGTTCCGTCCAATCCCGAGGTTCCGCTGGTGCCGTCTATTCCACTGGTGCCGTCCAACCCTGAAGTCCCGCTGGAGCCCGAGCTTCCAGAAGTCCCCGAACTACCGTCCAATCCCGTAATGCCGGATGTTCCCGCCGAGCCGCTGGTTGCGCTTGTTCCACTGCTTCCGTCCGTTCCCGAGGTCCCGTCAATCCCCGAAGTTCCGGAAGAACCTGAATAACCCGAAGTACCGCTCGTACCGGAGCTGCCGTCCGTTCCACTCGAACCGGATGTCGCGGAAGTTCCGCTTTGCCCGCTGGTTCCGCTTTCGCCGCTGCTTCCTGATGTCCCGGAGTTCCCGCTCGTCCCTGAAGTCCCGTCAACGCCGCTCGTGCCATCCACTCCGCTCGTCCCAGTCAATCCACTGGTGCCGCTTTCCCCGGAGCTTCCGTTGCTTCCAGAAGTGCCCGCCGTTCCACTGAGGCCTGAGGTTCCAGATTCTCCGCTGGTACCCGAAAGACCCGATGTTCCGCTGACCCCGGAAGTTCCAAAAGAGGTACCCGAGGTACCCGCAGAACCAGATGAGCCGGAGCCTCCCGCGCCGCCCGCGATGAAGCCAAAACCGTCTCCGCCTAAGAATGTAGTGCTCATGGACTTTCAATTTTATATGCGTCTTAAAATGCAAAATCCAAACTCCGAGAAACGAGCCCCGGATTTGGAATTGAACGAAAAGAATCCAAAAGCGCTATTCCTAATCGTCACGTCATTTGCAGGTTTAAGACTTGCTCTAATCTGAATTTACTTACAAGCTTTCCGGACTTGAAAACGAAGTAAGCTACCTCGTCGTCCTCGTCCTGGGGGGTTTGGATGAACTGCTCTCGGTTAAGGTAAACCATTACCTCGACGTCCCGGGAGCCTAGGCTCTTCTCGAACCCCTCCAAAATGTTTTTTATCTGCGGGGGCACAATCACGGAGTACATCCTGATGTCTATCTTGACCCCAAGAACGTCCATAATCGTAACCCGCTCAACCGGTGTGTGGTCGTAACACACGTCGTATCTCACTTTCCTGACCACCTCGCCCGTCGCCTCGTCTATCACACCCTCGTCGTAGAGTCCGAGAAGCACCGATACCCTGTCCTCGGACATCTCGTCCCGCTTCGCGTATCTCTTGATTGCCTTGGAGAAGATTTTACCCGTCTCCGAAATGATGAAGTCTTCCATTTTATGGTTTTTTTGTGGTTTAATCTTTTACTGCGTCGAAATCACCAGGTCAGCCGTGCCGGAAGACGCGTCTATGGTCAGGCCGTCTATCGGGTTGTTGGTGCTCGGCGACGTTATCGTAACACCCTCGCCGACCCCGAAAGTGACCGGGGCAGAGGCCACGCCTTGAAAAGAGCTGCTTCCGTTGACCGTTATATTGCCGGAGCTGCAAAGTATGCTCACCCGGAACACGTTGTTCGAGGCGGATATGCTCAAGCTTGCGGAGGTTAGAACCTGGGTGTGTACGTTTAATGAGCCCATTTGTTTATATTTTTACCGTTGTCTGGTAGCTGAATGGCATCGAGGTGCTCACGAAGGCGCTCTTCGCCCTGATGAATCCCTTCAAGTCGACCATAAGCTTCCTGGTTGCTATAGTTTTCGTTATCAAATCTACCAAATTTTTACCAACAGACGAAGAGTCTATCGCAAAATTAAATGTGACTATCGTCGTCTGTCCCGGATTGAGCTCTATTCTCTTCGTCTCGTTTACTTTTCCCATGGGTATGCCGTTCAGGAAGACGTCCAGCAGCATCTCCGTTATGGTAACTTGAATGTTGGACGGGTTGAAGGCCTTCACCGTTATGTCGAAAGACACCCTGCTGGGCTTTATCTCGACCGGCTTCAGGGTAACAATCTGGTATTGCAGCTCCTCCAGTATGGAGAGCTGCTTTTTGTAGTATCTGGACAGGGCGTAGGCGATTACGCCGATTCCCCCCAAAAGCGCTATCGTCTTTGCTGCCTTCATTTTCTTGCTATTAGTATTAAGGCGACCAGGGCCGCGAGTCCCAAACCGCCATAAATGAGTAATTTTTTCGTGTCGTCAGAGCCTTTCTCGCCCTCTTGCAATCCTGCAAGCTCGCCCTGCGCCTTACCAACCGATGCGTCGCTTAGCTGGGTCAGGGTGGAAAGGGTGTCCTCCCTCTCCTTTCTGCTCTTCTCCTCGGAAAGCCTTGACACGCAGTCCTGCTCTATCTGCAGGCGGTTAAACTCGGCGAGCGTTCTGTTTGCCTCATCGATTTGCGTCTTTACGTTTATGTTCTTCTTCCTAGCCTTCAACAGCAATTGTATCTCATTCTTGACTATGTCGATGCTCCTTTGTATGTTTTCACAGTCGGTTTTAAGGTTTTCAAACTTACCCCGCACGGTCGTCCTTGCGGACTCTTTCTTTCTATCCCTGCTTCCAAACAGGTTGAAGAAGTCCTCCGAACCGGTGTAGTTGCGATATGCGAACCGGTCGTCTACGAACTCGTTCAATCCCAATCTGCTCGGGGCGAGCGCACCGAGCTCGTTGTCTTCAATCATTTCAATTGCCATGGTGTTACTTTTTTAGCGCCCTTACGAGCAGTATTACCCCTACCGCGATTCCCGCGTAGAGCAGATAGTTCGGCTTCTTGGCAGCCGCGCCGGTCTGTTGGTCGATTCCCTCCGTTGTCAGCTGTTCATCGGCGTCTCCTCTAGGGGCGGGTGCCGAAACAGCCGTGGCAGTCGAGGCCTGCACAACTTGTCCCGCGACGGGTGCGCCCGGGATGTTCGTGCTGGACACGTCCAAACCGGATTTCAAATCTTTAATGTGGTCTTTAATCGTCGAAATCCACTTGACAAGCTGAGCCTCGTCGGCCCTCCATTTTTTCAACGCAGCGGCCGAACCCAAACCGCCCTTGGGGCGCTGTCCGCGAAGCGTTTTCAATTGAAGCTGCGCGGCTGAAAGGGTCTGCTGCATTGCGCCAGGATTGTCCGATAATGGAAATTGGTTCGACCACTTGTTGGCTGCCGCCTGGGCTCTCCTCGCCTGCTTTCTCTTGCTAATTACAGTGGCAACTCCGACCGTGGGTGCTAATAAAATTGCTGCTGCCATTTTTTTACAATTTGTAAGTTATGTTTTTGGTTTTCAATATCTGGTTCAAGTTCGTAATCTCCCTCGCGGTCAGCTCGTCCGCCACGGCCTTAGCGAAATCGACGTCGGTCACGTCCCCGGTGAAGTACCCGCAAGCGTCGTAGGTCCTTGTTCCCCACGCTGTTGTCAGGCAGAGATAGTCCAAGTTGTTCTTCAACTGATTCAATATCGTTGCGACCTTGAAGCCGCTATTGCTCCAGAATGAGACGGCGCCAAGCGGGCTGTCCGCCCCCCAACTGAGCGTTCCCATCGGGTCGCACCCCTCGAAGGCGGTCTCGATTGAGTTAGCCCATGCCATGTACTGGCTGGCACTGTACGACGGCCTCATTCCTCTGCTTTCAAGCCTTCTCTTCTCGGCCTCCGCGCTTCTCACGCTCTCCTTTGCCTCTCTTGCGTTCTTCGACTGCCTGAGCTTCCTCAAAATGGCGGTTCCCGCCAGGTAGGCGACGAACAAACCGCCGACTATCACTACCCCTTTTGCCCAGGGTGGGAGTTCCTTGTAGTATGAGTATGTTGCGTTTTTCATATACTTATTTTGCTTTGCCCCCTTGCGTGCTGTATGTCTTTCCTCTTACGGAGAAGGTTTGCTCCCCCCTCTTCGCTGCGGTGTACCAAGCCTTTAGGAAGTCCTGGTCGAACGTCTTCAACGTATCCGCGTTCGATGATTTTCCAGCCTCGACTATCCTCTTGGCGTAAAAACCCTTCTTGTCCATGAGTAGGAAGTAGTATGCGGCGTATCCGACGACTCCCACGGTCAATACTGTTATTATTCCCTTGGTAGTTGAGCTCATGCTGTTTGCTTTACGTTGTTTGCGTAAACGTCCTGGATGTTGTACTCGCGGACGTAGTCGCGTATGAATTTGTTTATTATGTCGTAACGATGCTTGTTATGGGGGGTCGGGCTGCCGATGAAGGTTTCGCCAAAAGCAGCGAAAGCCTCCCTTACCGGGTATCCGAGTCCGAGGTATATTGTGAGGCCGTTCAAATCCGCCTCCGTTTCATTGGAGACGTCGTCGTTTAAGTAGAAGTGGCTATACTCGTGCAGCAGAATCGCCATTCGCATCGGTATGGTGAAGTTCCTGAACGACTGCTGCGACGCCTGTATCCTGCCGTTCTTTGTGCTGATTCTGGCGGGCGTCGCCATCCTCTCGCCCCGTGAATTTATTATGACCGGCAAGTATTCAATCTTGTATGGTCCGAATCCGCTCACGTAGTCCTTGGGGGCGGCGAGCCATCCGGCGTTGTATGCGAACTTCTCGGCGAACCCAACAAAGTTGCGTACGGAAAACGTGTCCATGTTGGTCTTCGAGAGGGTTTTCTGCAGGTCCTGCCGCTTTATGTTTATTACCTTGAATGAGTCGTCCTGACCTGCCGGTAGGTTTCCATTCTGCTGGTTGTACACCTCCAGCTTGCATGTGAAGGGTGACAGGGGCATCCTGACGAAAAGCTCCTCGGTGCCATTCACGGTCTTCGTTCTGTCAGTGAACACCGTGTTGGCCTGCGACGGGTCGTAAACCCTTAGGCGTACCACCTGGGGCTTACTCGTAGCGACGACCACTTTTAGGGTCACGGGCTCGTATCTTGTCCACAGGCTGTAGTTCATCTCAAATTTGAACGGGTTTCTTTTGGTTCAAAACGTCCACGGAGTAGCGCCCTGCGGTGAGCCGGTCAGCCTTCTCGCGAACTTTCTTGTTTATGATGTCGGAGGGCATAACGATGTTGTATTGCCTCTCCATTACGTTCTTGTACTTCTGTCCCTCCTCGGCCTTAACTTCCGTGGAAAGGTCCTCTATTGAGATTGAGGGGGGATTTCCCGCCTTAGCCTGGCTCCAGAGGTGGTATGCTATCGCGCCAGCCAGCGCGCCGATTATGAAGTCTTTCATTGTGCAGCTGATTTTCTCATTAGTCTGGTCACCACGATTGCGGCGACGATTACCGCCCCGGTTATTACCAGCGTGCTGACCGGTAGGCCTAGCAGGGTCTTTGGGGCGCTGTTTTTTCTTTTCATGATTCGAATCGTTTCTTTTACTTCCTTGTCAAGCGTCCCGTTTATCGGGAACACTCCTTTTGTCTTCTCCCTGGTTAGCCAGTCGGAGAATCCGAGGGTTCCGCCCTCGTCCCGGTAGTTCTTGTATAGCTGATTAGCGGTCAGCTTCTTGTCGAGTTTTTCGACGTTCTGCATTTTATGGTTTTTTTATAGATTCAATCCTATCAGGCCCGACGGCGCCTTTGTAGCACCTTCGTAGGTGTAAACCTTCAAAGCCCCGGCGACGTATCTGCCAGCCTTGATGTCATCTAACAAGGCCTGCGTGTCGACCGTCGTTCTGTTGTAAACCGCCTTCAACGCGTTTTGCGTCTCGGTTCCGAAGTCGCAGTCAGCGCCGAATCTCGGTAACGCCGAAGGGTTCTTTTTCAGAAGCGCGAGCTGGAGCTCTTTCACCCTTGGCCCTTTGCTTCCCTTTTTCAGAGGAAACGAATCGTTCGTCGATGAGCAGGCGCCGCTTGGAGGTGTCGGCTCTGGAACTGGCGCCGGAATCGGGCTCTGTGCTTTTTTTGGCTTGAAATAGAGGTACAAAAGGTATGCCCCGGCTACAAGCGCCAATCCCCCGGCTATCTTCAAGCTATTCTTCATCACTCCTCTGATTTAGGCAAGATTAAATAAGATACAAGCGCCCCCATGATTGAGCCGACTATCGCGGACGATACCAGGCTGTAGTTTCTGGTGAATCCGACAAGTAGACCGCCTGCCATGCCTATGAAAGCCCCGTTGACAACACCTTTGTTCCTCTTGATTGTGAGGCTGTCCGAGGTGGATTTAAGGCTCTTGACCTTGTCCAGTATGTCTTTTGCCTCCGCCATTTATTATTTTTTTTTCATTAAAAATCCTGCACCGGCGCCGAGCGCCGCGCCTATCAGTGCTCCGTTCAAGGGCGACTTGCCCGTAACCAGCATCGCGATTGCTCCAACCACCGCTCCGATTCCCGCGAAGCGGACGGGTTTCTGCGTCAAAAGATTTTCTTTCATGTTTATTTACTTTATTGGGTTAAGGAAGTTTTGGTATTTCAAGCCTATACTGTTCGGGTTTGTCGACCACGCACCTGCACGCCCTCTGTAGGTCTTTGCTGCATAAGCCTCCGAAGCTTGCGTACATCTGTTCTCCGTCGGCGTTCATGTATGGCTCTCTTATTACCTGGGACATCCCAACTACTTCTGCGCCCACGCCTCTGTCGTACACGTTGGGTATGGCGTTCAGGGGATTTATGTATATGGGCGCTTTTACTTTGGGTCTTCGACGAGCTTTTTGAACCCTGAGCCTCCAGCTTGTGTTTAATCCTGGTCTATATGACAGGTCTTGTACGGTGACCCTTTTATCCTGCGGCACCCCGGTGGCGTATCCGTATCCAGCCATCGAAGCCTCTTGCTCGGGGGCTTTCGCCTCTTTGGCTTTTGGCTTTTCCTTCGCCATGTTCTTGTAGAGTAGGTAGGCGGCGAGGGCCAGCGCCCCGAGACCCACCAGGTTCGCGGTCTTCATTACTTAGCTCTTTTAGAGGTTACATAAACTATGATTCCAACTAGCGCGGCAACACCGACGCCTATCGCTATCCACGTGCCGGTTCCTAGTCCGCCTGCAGCGGCCCTGCCCTGTCTGTTTCGGATGTCGTCCTGATACTGCTGAATCTGCGCCGACTCCTGCGCGACCTGGTTTGCCTTTCCCTGCGTCTTCGTGTTAATCTTCGTCAATCCTATTTGAACGCCCGCCTCTATGTTGTCTTTCGTCAATACGTTGTTTTTAAGGAATGTTCCTATTGAGGAAAGAACCTTGCCTGCCCCCGTCTTGTCTTTTTTGGGTTGGACCGTCGCGGTAGGAGTTGCGCTAATTCGCAAAGGTGCCACCGCGGGCGCCGTTTTCAAATTCGGAATGGTCGTTCTTGTTAAGTTACCGTTGGCCGACATGAAGTCGTCTATTCCGGTGAACCCGAACATGTCCTCTCCACCCGCGAAGGAAGAGAATTGCTCGGAAGACTTAACCGCCTCGTCGGCGAGCAGAGACGCTAGTTCCTTCTTGAAGTTTTCGCTTCCGCCCGATGCAATTATCACCGCCGCTGTGACTTCCTGGTCGGTGGCGTCACTTGCGAGCTCGACCCCGTTTCTCTTCAGAAGCTTGATTAGGGACGGCTTGTCGTTTACTACGGAGTATGCTATCAGCGACCTTGTTGCATCTAATGTGCTTATGTTGGCCATTTGTTATTTTTTTGTAATGATTGCAAATGCTATGAGTACCGCCCCTGCCAGAAGCATGAGGCTGGTTTCCTGGGTGACCTTTCTGCTCTCCGCTACGTTCTGCACGGCAGCGAGCTGACCCGTGAAGTTCATATACGCAAGCTCCGGCGTGATTGACTGCTTCTTCTCGATTTCGCCCGCCTGCGCGTGCTTCTTCTCAAAGTACTCCATGAAGAGGTCCTTGTCTGGATTGTTCTCGATTATCTCCATGAGCACCGGCTCTCCCTCGTAGCTCACAAGCTGCTGGAGAACCGACGAGAGGGGTTGGTCCTTGTCATATTCGTACCCGTACTTGTACGCCAGTGACTTCACGAAGTAGGGATTGGCGGCCGCCATGTAGTTGTAAAGATTTACCCTTGAAGTTGACATATTCCGAATTTAGTTTCTTTAATGTAAAAAAGGGCGAAGCGAAATAAATTCCCGCTTCAGCCCCTTTTTTATTTTCGTGCTCTTGATTAGCGAACGGCGGGTCTGATAAGTTTCGGACTTCCGTACTGCTTGGACACGGGGTTTCCACCCAGACCGCGAGCGATATTGATTGTATCGGACGGATAGAACTGGAACTGGACGCTAGTTGCAGCAAAGATAGAGAAGGTAAGCTTTGTGAAGCCGTCCACTCTGAATGGTTGCTTGAGGTCCACGATTCCGCTCTGGTTTTGATACGGGTCAATTACCGGAGTCAGGATTTTAACCGCCTGGTTACCGTTTGCATCTTGGGTAGTCAGTGTGATGGGCTGCAACACCTGGCTGGTGGTGCCGTTCACGGAGCTAATCAGCGTGCTTCCGATTGTGAAAGGGCTGAAGCTTGACTGGTTCAAGAGGTTGAAATAGGTAACGTTGCTTAGGTTACTCGTGATAGTAACGTTGCTCACAGTAAGTGAACCGCCGGAGAAACCAGCGTTGTTCAAAAAAATGTAAGCACCGAAAATATCAGTTGTAACAGCCGCGTTGGATGCGTTAGAAACCGTAATGATGTAGGGCTGTGAGCGCATAGAGCCTGTGCTCGCGTTTAACGCGGGCGCCATAGCACCACCGTTGCCGTCCGCCGCAACCAATTCCTGGTTGAAGAAGTCACCACCGGTGAAGTCCAAATCATCATCGCGGAAGCCGTCCACTCCAACAAATTGCTCGTTCATTGAACGATTCGCCATTTGCAGATAGCGTTGAATGCTACTCATTTTTGATGAAATTTAATTTGTTTTTTGAATTTGATTACAAAACCAATTCACCTGTCTTCTTAGCTAGTGATTTTAGCCTTGTCCAATAATGGTTTAACGGCTAACATGTAAAGGGCTACGCCCCCTGCCACCACCAGCAAATCTCCTGCAAGTTTCTTGAAGTTCATTTTAGAACAATTTTGGGTTATGAATTTTTTGCGGCGATTGAACACAGATTCAATTGCCGTAGTAAATATAGTACGCGTTTTCAAACGCCGACATCATTTCGTACACTTTTTTCAAATTATTTTTTTTCTTACTAGTTGGAATGTAAAGAATTCGTAAAGAATAATAAAAAAAAGCCCCTTCCGAGAGCGGATGGGGCGGTTTCTAAGGGTTCTGGTCGAAAATTATTGAAAGTATTGCGCTCGTAGCCGCTGTATGACCTCTTTTTTTGCGGTTTCTGGATTGTACTTCTTCTTTCCGTTTTCCCTTTGGAACAGGTACGGCTTAAGAATGTCGTTGTGCTTCTCGTTTACATATTGGTCAATTCCACCGATTATGATGTCTTCTGTCAGCTCTCCCCTTATTTTCTCCTCGTCCATATCGACGTAGACGAAAAACCTATTGTTGCCCTTGTGGTACTCGTTGTTTACGATAATCTCGGAAATCCTCATCATCTCGTACTTGTCGGGAAACTTTACCTTGTGTCTCTCTACGCTCTCGACGTTCTTATGAAAGCGCATCAGGTTCATGTTTCCCCAAATCTTCGTGTTGATTCGGCCGAGCGACTGATAGGACAGGATGATGTCCAGACCCACGTGTCTGTTGGTTGCGATTGCGCCGACGAGGTCATGCGGCAGATGGTCGCCGATGAATTTGTTTATGTCTTCTATCAATAGCAACCCGTTTTGAAATCGATTCAAGACGTAGAATAGCGCGTTCGCCCATTCATCGAGGGTCATCCTCCTGCCCTCCGGATGAAAGGGTCTGATTCTCCTAATCTCAATCGAAGGGTGAACGGTGTAGAGCGGCACGTCATTTAGTGAAATCGCCGGAACTCCGTAGAGCGAGTACTCGTCGTTGACGTCCATAATGAGGCACTTTCTCCCCCGCACCCCGCGGTATGGGTCTCCCATCACGTAGCCGTTCATGAGAAGCATGTGCTGGTAGCTCTTTCCAACGCCCTTCTTTCCGCAGGCTGCCATTAAAAGCGGTTCTCTCGCCATTCTTCGTCAATTTTACTTTCGTTCTTTAACGTCATCTCAAGCCTCATCGACTCCTTGTACAGTGACAAAGATAGCTGTCTGACCCGTGTGTCGCACAAAGTGAAGTCGTACTCCACCCTAAGCACGTCTACCTTCTTGATGAAAACCGGAAGCACCTCGCACTCGTTCACGAAAAGGGAAAAGTTGTCCGGCTGCTCTGGTATGTCGAAGTTTTGACTCTCGTCTCCCAACACCTCTAGCATCGACATGAACTTTGCCTTGAATGACAGCCACTCCTCGTTCTTCACCCTCATCTTAGTCTAGTCCCTCGATTTTATCCTCGTCTTTTCCCTTTCTCTCGCGAAGAACAATCGACTCCGCTATCTGGTCTTCGTCTATTGGGGTTATGTAGTCTTTCGGCTTCCTGCCCCGCTTGCCGGTTTTGTTGTTGTTTATCGCCTGCTCATAAGAACCCTTCGCCTTTTCTACCGCCTGCTTCATGTACTCGTCTTTCTTCCGCGCTGCTATCGCCTTTTCTTTTCCCGACTTCGGGACTGATGTGGATTGCACCGTTGCGGCCATTACGGTTTCATTGTCTTCGAAGTTGAATCTTTCGGAATCGTAGCCCGGCTCGTTAAACTCCTGCGTCGGCTGCGGTTTCGGCGTGGGTGCCTGTTTTACGGTCGGTTGAACGACAACTCCACCGTTTTCTTTTAACGCCTGAGTGTAGTCCTTTATGACATTGAACATGTCGGTCATGGTTCCCTTAATCTGGGAAACTATCACCGCCTTCACGAGCAAGTCCTTCCCGACGGTATACGCTAGGTATTGCTCGTCCGTGAACCCGGCCCCCCTCTTTTGCAACACCCTGGTCAAAACCGGCGTTACATTCTTTTTGAACTCCTTGCTAACTGTCAAAGTCTCCTTGTTCTGCTCGTTGAACTCCTGTATGAACTGCCCGGCCGTTATGGTCCTTCCGTATTCGTACGGAATCTCCACGGACAGGTCTATGTCCCCGTCGCTGACCATTTTTCTAACCTTCCTCGGGGAAATCTGCAACCATTGGTTTGCGAAGGTGTGCAGCTGCTCGTAGCCGTCCACCAAAAGCTTCGCCATGTTTTCCGCTCCCATTTTCGCCTCTCCGTCGGGAAGGTTGTTGTAGCCGGGATTTACAGGCGCCGAGGACTCCCCCCTGTTAGCGGCCCCCATCGTAGCGCCGAAATCCTCGTTCAGCATGCTGTACGGATTCTCGTTTCGGCTGATTGTGTTCGGTTGGAACGTTGGCTCCGGTATGCTCGCGGAAATCTGCGACGGGTTCGTCGCAACGTTAATCTGCGAGTAGGGCTTCTCGTTTACGTTGTCGATGAATGGGTTGTATGTCCTTGGTTGCTGCGGTGCCGGCTGTTGCTGCTGGTCCTGCTGCTCCTGTTGCTGGTTTGTGTTTTCCATTATTGCTTTTTATTCTTTTTGTGTTGCTCTATGGCGGAGTCCAACTCCGATTTTATCTTGATGTACTTTGCGTGCTCGGGCTGCGATGGCTTCAAGTCCATAATCATTTTCCGATATTGACCGAGAAGCTGCTTGCTCTTGCTCGGCAAAATCTTCTTCTTGATGTATGCCATGGTCCTGTGTCTGTACAGGTAGTACACGCACATCCCTATCGCGTACTTGTTTTCTCCGCGAATGTAGCGGCTGAAGAAAAGCTGGTCGTAAGTCATGTCGAACCTGGAGAGTATCTCGCCCACTATGTAGCTGTCCAGGGGGTCCGTGATGTCCACGGCCTTGCGGCTGTTGCTCGACTTCAGCAAATCCAGCGTCCTTTTGACGCCGTTCGTCCTTATGCTGTTAAGGACCTCCTCCAATATGTCGACAGTCTCCTCGTGGGTCATCTTAATTTTTTACAAACGAAAATATACGATTTTGGCAATTCTTACCACCCCTTCAATATATTTTTGAGGGTTTTCCCGTTGGTGGAGAACCATTGCTTGTCTATGACACGCAGCACTACGTCCGGGTGGTACTTCGCCATTCTCTTTATCTTTGTCCGGCTCTTCTGGTCCATGTATCCCTTCACCTCGAAGTACTCGACGTTTCCCGACGGGAACGTAACCCTGAAGTCTGGTTTGTAGTTGTTGGTTCCCCTCTTGATGTTGTCGAACCAGAAAGTCGTGGGCTCGTGCTCCCAGTCGGTCACGTGGCCGTGCTTCTTCATAAGCTCTAAGTAGAGCGCATACCTGTACTCCCACCTGCTGCGGTAAAAATTCCTTTTTCCGCCTATCTCGGCCCATTCCTGCTTCCAGACGGCTTTGCCGTCCCTCAGGGGAACTCTCATCAGAGGTTGTATTTTGCCTTGAAATCTTTGTCCTTGAATATCGTCTCGGCCACGAAGAGGCCGTATTCCGAATCTGACGGGAAGTGCACGCCCATGTAGGTGCGGGAGTACTGAATGTCCGTCGCCAGACTCTCGAAGAAGTCGAACTTCTCCGGAAAGTGGTTTCCAAGCACGTGGCAGATGACCCTCGCCTGCACCGTGTGCCCGGAGGGATACGACGGAGACTGGCCTGACCTGGAGTAGAAAGGGAAAAGCTTGAGCTTGTAGTATTCTGCGAGCTGGTAGGGCCTGGGTCGCTGGAAGTAAAACTTCAACTTCATTATCAGCGGGACGGTGTCGTCTATTAGCTGGTCGACCAGCGTTGCGCCCTTGTCTCCTAGTTCGTGCTGCATTATGACCTGCGCGAAAATCGCGGTCAAGTTGGAGTCGTAGGCTCTGTACTTCTGCAAGGTCTGCGGGTCCGCCGCGAGGCTCTGCACGTAGTCCACCAGCTCGTTCAACTCTTCTCTGGTAGCCTTTGAGGAGTTCTTCGGGAAAGTGAACTTGGCAAGCTGCGGGAACAGCTTGTCAAGGAATGATGCGTTTTCCTCCAAAGAAGGAAGGTGCTTCTGGGACGGATTGCCCCAGGTGATGCTGTCTAGCATGTTTCATGGTTTTTTTTTACAGCGTTATCAGTCCACGCCTTCTCCTCAACCCTCCGGATGCGTTTGCCTCCGTCGCCCTCTTCTTTATCGCGGCGTGCTCCGCCTCCAATCTTGAAAGTCGGCTGGATAGGTCGGCGTAACCGGCCTTCTCAATCATCATCATGAACTTGTGGTACTGCACGGAATATATCACGGCGGCCACTATGAGCGCCGAAACGGCCACGTCAACAACGTTCACGTCCGAGAAAAAGTCCTTGAACGGGTTTTTTCTCCCGCCGTCCGCAACTCCGCCACCGTCCGCCATCTGCGGCATGGCCGCGGGAGGGGGTATGTATTGTGGACTTTGTGGCGCCGCTGGTTGCGGCGCTGCCGGTGCCGCTGGGGCCGCTGCCTCGGGGGCCGGTGCTGGTGTTGGGGCTGCTGCCTTCATCTTTAACTTTTTTTGTCGCTGAGCAGATACGCTGCGGCTATTGCTATCAACACCCATAGGAGTACGCTGCTCTTCTTTTTTTCCTCGGGCTTCTTCTCTCCTGCCGTTCCTCCACCACCTCCTGCCCTTGGGGGCTGACCGAGGTTCACGAGTGGGACCGCGGGCAACGGTGCGGGCGTCGGCGTCGGTGGCACGTCAGGAAGCGCCGGGGGGTTCTTGGGGCATTTCGAGTCTAGCTCGGCCTCCCCGTCTTGAATTGCCTTTTGATATGGCGCGAGGGCCTCCGGTTGCATTCTCGCCGTCATCAGGAAGTTCCTGATTGTCAACAGCTCGGCCTCAACCTGCTCGCAGTCGAGGCTCTTCCAGTCGGGCGCCTTGAACGGCTCCGGAGTGACGGTGTCTTGCGGCACCGGTTCCGGCGTGACCGTTGCGGACGTAATCGCCGAACCGAGGTCGACGACGCCGTTGTCGACGGCGGAAATCCTGTTTGCCGGCGGCTCAACGCGCTGCATCTCGCCCGTCGCGGCGTTGTAGGTGTGGTTCTTCTTGACGATGAACCTGTCCTCGCCGTCGAAGACAATTACCCTCTCCTTTTTTTTCATTTTGTCACTTTAACTGCGCCGAGGCGCGCTTGATTGCGTCGGTCCACTTCTCGTTCGGCTTGCGAATCTTCTTCGCTAGCTTGGAGATTTCGGCGACCTTCAACTTCTTCTTCTTGGTTGCCATTGTAGATTATTTTTGTCCGGCCGCCCATGCTCCAGAGGCAACGCGCACGATAATGTAAATTCCTACCAAGCTGATGCCAAACCCCACCAGGGCTGGCACTAGATTTTTTTTGTCGAGTCCCATTTACTTAATTTTTAAGGGTTATTTGAATTTGTGGATAAAATTAAAGAGTTATTGTCGAATCCGTAAAAATTATTTTTTCATGGCTTATTTATCCTTGAAGATTGAGAATCCCTCACCGTCCTTCACCCCCCAAACGTCATCCAATCGGCTGTCCACGCCCGTAAAAGAGCGGGGCACCGCTACCAGCTTGCCCTTGCCTCCCTCGAAAACGTCGTTCCAATAGGTTCTCTCGTCAAAACCGGTGAATCCGGCGGTCGTTTTTTTATCCACCCTCTCCAGAACGCTCTTGACCAATCCCCTCTTCAAAACCTCTATCCGGTCGTACACCCTCTTTCCGTCCGAGGTCGGCGTGAAGCCGAACTTTATTCCCCAATCGAAGGCTATCAGGTACGAAGAGTCACCTCGCAGGGTAAACGGTCTTCCATTTATCTCGAGCTCGGCAACTCCCTTGTTGTAGTCGACGCTGACCACCTTAATCTTAGGGGACCAGACGTTGTTTCTGTAGAATGAGTACACGGCAAAGACACCGAGAATCGCGGCTCCGACGCTGGCCGCCTTGAGGAGCCATTCCTCGCCTTCGGATATGTTGAATTTGAATGCCATATCAAGTTAATAACGTATTGAAATAGTTGAATTTGGACTGCCTGTCCTCCAATCCGTGAGTTCCCCCGTTTACCCTCTTGGTTACGGCTGTAACAATATCTGGAGTGTTACCCTTATCGCAAATGTCCCAGAGCTTGTTTTTCTCAAAGAAAAAAGCAGCTGAAGTAAGCGGATATTTGGTTGAAATTAAATCTGGAGTAGCCACGCAATCTTCCCCGATAAAGGTTGAAAACGCTTTATAGTTGTCTTTACCCGTTAGTTGAATATAGCCTCTACCCCTGAACTTATAGCCATCGCCAGAAGCTTCATCCCCGTTACCCATACGGCTAGCGTAGACTCTATTTGCTATTTTTTCAGGTTTTCTAGCATAAAGGTCAGCCGAAGCTTTGTCCTTAAAATATTTTGGGAATATTTTTAAAAGTCCATCAGCAGAGTAGTTTAAGTTCTCATTTAATACTTTGAAGTTCCCGCTTTCGTGGGCACATTGAGCCAAAAAGTGAGAAAGGCGAAGGGCTGAAGTCACGTTAAACTTTTCTACCAGCGTATCAATTTCTGCTAATACGGTTATAGGAATTTTTGCATTAAGAGCCTGCAGTTGCATTTTCTTTCTTTTTAAATATTTTTTCAGCGCTGGTCAACCCCAAACAGCCAAATGCTAACGCACTAACTGAATAAACCAAAGAGTCAGCTGGGTTATATTCACGAAGCATAGCTCCACAAAGAAAGCCAGCACAAACTATGCCTACCAATCTTTTACTAGAAGCCTCCCCGTTACTTGAGAGAAATCCACCTAACCATACAATTACTTTTTTCATAAAATTCATTTATTTTTTAGTTTATTATTCAAATCTTCACTTGATTTTAAAGATTTATGTTGATAGTAAATGTTAATTACAGCTGTTACTATCAATAGAGTAATTATTATTTTATCGGCTCGTTTCATATAATATTTTCACCAAAGTAGTTTATCCGCGTACCAACCTGGAGTTCCCCTGACGACCCTGTCCTTCTGGTGCCTCATCTTATAGAGCCTTCTCTTATTGTCGGCGAATTCCTTTCCCTTCTGCTCCTTGAACGTGGGGTAGTCTCCATATCCGATTGCACCCACGGACGCGAGCTTCTTGCCGGCGCGGTTGAAGACGTCAATCTTCTTTCCGTCGACGGTGCTGGGCTTCACGACGACCCCTAGCGCCCTTGCCCTTCCCTTCGTGTACGATTTGATTCTATATGCCATTTACAAACACCTTTTGTCAGTATTTTCTATGTCCACCTCCACCGCCGCGTCACCGCATCCGTCACCGCTGGGGCAGTAGTACATCTTTCCTTCCCTTATGAAGGGCTTTCCCGCCCCCGCGGGTATCCAAGCGCCACCCAGGCAGTATCCCCCCTTGACCTTCTCGGCTTTTGACATGCGCCAAATCTGGTATCCAATCACCCCCAGCGCGGCGAACATCAGCATGTTTCTGGTGCTCATACGCCCAGCCACACGAGGTTTTTTCTTTCCATGCCTAGATTTTAATGAAGGTAGACTTTTTTTGATTTCGTACTACCAATCAATTTTTGTTTTTGAACAGGTTCACCCCGACCATGATTCCGGCTATCCCCAGGACTCCCCACAAGAGCCAATCCGCGCCATCCGACTTCTTCTCTTTGGGCTTCTCCTCGGTCACCTCCAAGGGCTTCGCCTGTGGTTCCGGATTTCCGTTCGTCGCCGTGACGACCGCCTGAGGTTTGTCCAACTGGGCCTCCTGGCTTGCGGGTTGCACGGGGGCCGGCTCACCGCGCGATTCCGCCGCCTTCGCTTTTCCGCGGTTCAAATCCTGCACCTTTTGGGCGTAGTAGTCACGGTTGTCATAGTAGGTCTGGACGCGGTTCACCAAAAACTTGTCCGCCTCCTCGATTTCGGCGGCGTACGACTCCAACTCCGACTTGGCCTGCTCGTATCCCTCTTCGGAGGGGTCCATTTTCTTTAGCTCGGCCTTCTTCTCATCGAGGTCCTTGAGGGCGGTGAAGAAGTTCTTCACGTCCCTTGTCAGGTTCTTGGACAGCTTCTTCGCGTCCAATCCCAATTCGCTGATTCTTTTTTCAACTTTTGTCATTTTTTCTGGTTTTTTTTTATTGAGTTATAGATTGTCAATGATTTTTTCCGCGTCCTTCAGGTCGGTCACGGACTCGTCCGCCTTCCTCCTCCTGAACCGCTGGTAGTAGTAGATTCCCGCGTAGGCGACGGCCAGCGCTGTCAAACTTATGAAAATGGTTCTTCTGCTCATTAGGTGTTTTTAAGATATTTTTCCAAGTCCTGTCAAATCCTGCGTCGCCTCGATTATGCCAGCCAGCCTGCCCAGATACTTTTCCGGTGGCGTCGTCGTGTATCCGGCCCTTGCAATCATCAAAACCTGCTCCTTGGCGCTCTTTGCCGTCGTGCGGGCCTGCTTGTATCGCTGAGACATCAGCACGGCGTTGGTGGCTCGTATCCCCGCCTCCACGTCCTTGAACTTGCTGAACTTCTGCGGGACGGTCACCTTCTTGCCCCTGACGTACTCCGTGGTGTCCCTCGTTACGTACCCCACCACCCCCGGGAGGTTCGGGTTGTACTTTATGCCCCCGAAGTTGAAGGCCTCCCTGGTCAGCATGGACTCCCCGTATCCACTTTCCAAACACTTCATGGCGACCACTGCCGGAAAGTATAGCCCCGTTCCCCGGATTGCCTCCGCTATGCCCTTGCCATAGTCCCTTATGAACTTCTGAGTCTTGTTTTTTACAGCAAGTGAGTACATTTATCTCTTTTTCATTATGTAAAAGGCAATCGCTATCAAACCCGCTCCCGCCAAAAGTAAACCTATTTTCCGTTTGTTCTTCTTAACGAACTCGGTGAATTGAATCTTCAGCAGCTTCGCCCTCAAACCGAGGGCGTACTGGGTCTCCCCGGAGCCGTAGTAACCCCTTTTCTTCAACAGCCCCGCGAACTCCTCGGCGTCCTTCGCGTTCTTCAGCTGGTCGGGCGTGACGCCTCCCATTGTCTTCGAATATAGGCGGTCAATCTTGTCGGACGCGCTGTCCGCCACCGACTTGAACTTTGCGTAGTGGTCGCTGTTCTTGCATTCTCCCCCGGCCCTGCACGAGGCGCTCCTCTCGCTCATGGGCGCGAGCGTTCCCCTGGTCGCCAGAGGCTGGCCTATATACTTCATCCCGCTCGTGTTCATGTTCTGCTTGAACACGTTGGAGCTGTAGTCCGCCGACTCGAACCTTGCCTGTGCCACCACCAGCCTTGCCGCCGTTGGCGTGAATCCCGCCTTAATCGCGGTGTCGTAAATTGTCTGGTCGTACTGTTGCATCACTTTTTCTTTTTACCCTTTTTAATTCTCATCATCAGCCTCTCCCTGGCCGTCTGCGCGCCAACTATCCGCTGGGCCGACTCCTGCGCCTCTTCGGGGCTGTAGGTCTTGCCGTAGTCCTTCTGGACGGACTTCGGAACCTTTTTTCTCTTCAGCAGGTTCTTCTTTACAGCGGCAACCTTGTCCTTGAATTTTACACTTCTACCGCCTTCGGAGTATTTATCATTCTCAAAAACTTCATCCCACGCTTCCGTGTCTGAATACCCAATATCTTTTCTATCATTCCAGTCTTTATATTTCGGGTTTTGACTTGAAATACCTTTATATTTATATGACTTAAAGTTCTTTACGTTAATTCTCATTTTCTCCAATGCTTCTTTCGGTGTCATATAATAACCATCGTAACTTTCAACTATGTAAAATCCATCGGGGTAAGTTAGTTTGTAAAGGTGTAAAAAACTATCACCAACCCCACCGCCATCAACAAATTTTGCAATCTTGTTAAGTATTTCTTCGGAAATTTCATTAGTAAGAGGCTCAAAAATATATTTTATACCACCATCTTCTTCAAATGACTTACTATCTACAAATCGTTCATTTACCTCTGATGAAAATATAATCATATCTCCATTTGGTGCATTAAAAGATACTTTTACTTCTGTATCAGTTGCTTGTGCTGAATATGGTGTTAAATCTTTATAGTTTGATATTTGAATTTTATTTCCATGTAAATAGACAACATAACCTCCATAACCACTTTCTCCATCAACTTGCATTTTTTTACTTCTATTTATTATGTTTTTTTTCAACGAATCCAAATCGGAATCACCTTTCGCAGTCATTCCGCCACCCTTCGCCATTTTTCTTAATCCGTAAGGGGAGTAGTCTAGCCCGTACTCGAAGTCGTATCCGAGCGCGTTGAGCCGCCCCCTCATGTCCTCGACGTTAGAGGCGTTTGGCTCCTTATTTTCGT